>VOFI01000073.1_pt1 | contig 27561 bp, 45 predicted proteins | sample 5384131 | NCBI WGS metagenome assembly VOFI01 (sample SAMN12384728, study PRJNA508395) | human gut metagenome | isolation source: healthy gut H | host: Homo sapiens | reverse complement strand
TCCATGAGCAATATCTAGTTCAAATCCAAGAAGTGTTCCAGGCGTTGTGATTTTTCTAGGATTTGAGATGAGAGTATATCCGAATTGTTCAGCTATCCATGTGTAAGTTATGTTTTCGAAATTCTCAGATAACACTACAGAACATGCTTGATAGTCAGAATCTCCGGCCGATAATGAAAGCTTATAGGAAAGAATATTATCAAGGATCGAAGTTCTAACAATACCATTACTATCCTGGAAATTTTCAAAACATTCAGATAAAATTTTTCCTAGACAATCTCCTGGCTGTGGATTTGTTTTATACTCGAGGTAATCTGTTTTACTATATAATTTCATTATTCTTTTATTTTACTTATATAATCTAAAATTCCTTGGACATGAAGGTTAACTATTGCCTCTTTTCCTTCAGGCGATAATAAAAATTCATATTCTTTTTTATTATCCATAAAGAGGTTCTCGCTAAGTACTGCAGGCATTATAGTATGTTTGAGAATATAAAACCCACTTTCTTTATCTTTATCTCCATCACTAAGATCCGTTCTCATAATTTTTCCTGGGAGATACTTTTCAGCAGCTTCATATAAACATTCAGCTAAGATATCAGATTTACTAACACCGTAGTATGTGTAAGCTTCGAACCCCGCTCCTTTTCCCCAGCAAGACCCATCAGTACAGGCGTTTAGATGGATAGAAATAAGAATAGCATCACAATTGGCTTGTTTTGTATAAATCTGATTTGCTCTCCTACATCTTTCCCCTAAGCTAATATCTTCTTCTTCTGGGACTAAAAGTATAGTCTTAACCCCATGTTCGTTTTCTAATTTTTCTTTAACGAGTTTTTGCTATCTCTCTTGTATAAGCATATTCTCGTAAAACCCCATCTGGACTTCTTTTTCCAGGGGTATTATTTCCATGCAGTTATGTTAACTATATAATAAACTTTTCATATAGAGCAGAATATAATTTCAAGATATTTTATTATCTTGGTAAGTCTTTATTCGTTACACTAAGAATTATATTTTAATTCTTAGCTCGGTATTGGTTTACTTAGATTAGAAGTCTATTTCTAAGGTCTTTCACCGAATTTACTTACTAATAATTTAAGATATTACTACCTTAAACGGCCATATTAATAAAACCATTATCTAATATTATTATCATAATTTTTTATAATTTAAGGATGTTCCATAACCTAACGAAAGAATTAACTTAACTGCTTCTGATCCTCTCATATAATAATTACCATCAAAAGCTATTTTCTTATCTTTTATTCGTTCTCTTATAGTATCTACAGAAGGTTTTTCAAATTTACTAGCTTCAATACAATTAATATAGGCACCTACTACTTTTGTTTTTTATCTTTAGAGATTACATATACTACTGTTTCCATATTTTTTTAATACTTTATCTATATTATTTAGATCTATAATAAAATATTTATTATTTATAGTTATACGTTTACTATAGTAGTCTGATGATTTTACTTTTTCTTCGAAACATTTTTACTATCTAATTTTAAAAATTTATTATAAATTACATTAATATAATCTAACATTAAAAAATTTCCTAATAGATCAGTTATAATTTTTAATTTTTTATATTTTTTTTTAAGAGTTAATGGATTATTCATATTTCCTTCCAAATCAGTTACTCTAAGATTTTCAAATCTATTATCATATCTAATAGTATTAATATGATCTACTACTTCATCGTCTTTGAGATCTCTTTTTAAAAAAGAAATTCCATTATAATTCTATGAACACTTAAATTTCTTTTTCCCCATTATAAAATATTGTAGTTCTAACATATCCTTCTTCATTAATATGACAAAGTAATTTATTATTTTTTTCTTATAAATCCTTCTTTACATACATATAATCCTGGATACTTCCAATGTTCATGCCATTCATAGTCATCTAAGTTACCAGAAAATCCTATTAACCTAAGAGCCTCTTCTTTTTTTAGATAACCTAGATCTTTTCCAATAATATTTTCTATATTTATTCTTTTTTTTATTACTGCTTGTATTACAGAATTTAAATCATAACCTTTATTATTATACTTATTAATCTCAAATAATTCATTTCCTTGATCATCTAATGCTATATAACTCATTAACTTATCTTCAGAAATACTAGAGCATCTACCACTGTTTTTTATTACTATTTTCAGCTATAGTTGTCCATTCAAGATTAGAAAGATTACAATTAATAGTGTTATGATCTAAATGATTAACTACATCGTATATATTAGAATCAGGATTTATAAGAAAAGTACTTTGCAACTAATCTATGTGTTCTATAAGATTTAGGTTTATTATTTATATTCAATAAACTAACTTGCTTATAGTTTTTTAACAGTTATAGTTCCATTTAAGATTTTATTATCCTTCAGCCTAAGTATTTGTCCAAGTTTATTAATTTTATACATTCCTTTCTTTTATTTCAGGATATTCAATAGGTATAAATTCGGATTCAGAGAGATCTGGATACTTTTCTACTCTTCTTAATAATGGTACTCCATTAGAATCACATTCAGGTAAGTAGATACTACTATTATTCATATCTTCACCAGTGACAGATTCTACTTCACTTTGATTAACAATTAACTTACTCATTTTTATTAAATATTATAACAACCTTAAACTCATCTTAAATTTATTAAAAAGGGAGACATCGAAAAGATAAAGTTTGCAACCCTTATCAGATCTATTCTCCCAATTTAAAATGAGTAAATTAAAAAGAACATTAGATTAATCTATATTTTTTATAAATTTTTCTAATGTTCTTTCATATATTAGGTTTTAACCTTTCCATATATAAAAACATACTAATTTTTATAAAAAATTAGTCCATTGATTTAGATTTGGCTCTATATTTTCTAGTTTTAAAGCTTTTTGATATTCCTCATTATATATAATATCTGAAAGACTATCTATAAGATAACGATTAGTATAAAATTTATTATCTCTACTGCAATATAAAAATAAATCATCTTTTTCATTAATTAATTCGATTAAATACTCTATACTTCTAATAAAATTATAACCACACTTATTTAGAGTTTCTTGATCGAAGTTAAAATCATTATTAATTATATGAGGATATATAATATCTCTATTCAGATTTTCATTTTTAATTTTTTCAATAACCTCATTTACTTCCTTACTGGTTTCTGGAACAGTATGAAAAGTTACATTATCTAAATTTTCTACTAATCTTTCAAGTCTTTTTACATAATCTTTTGAATAGAATAACTTATGACTAAATATCCCTAATTTTTTCTCTAAGGATACTACATAATCTCTTTTAAGAAAAACATACTCCTAATTTTTTTAATCTTCTGGTGAATTTTTTTAATTTTCTAGCAATAGGAGACTTGTAGTATATTTTATTAGCTTCTTTATAAGTTCCAAGAGATTTATTCATTAATTTATCCTCTGCCTTCTTTAATTCTTTCTTTACTAACTCCAACTTCTTTCATTAATTCTAATCCCCTTTTACTTGCTTTAGATTCTTCATGTTCCACAAGTTTTCCTTTTATCCATCTTCTTGCTCCAACTATCAATCCTCTTTCTTTTCTCTACAGCTGAATTATCCTCTAATTCCTTTCTAGACTTATCTAATTCACCTCTTACTTTTGAACTATTCGTATATCTACTTAATCTACTTTTATCTTCATTTTTAATATGACCTAATTCATGAGCAAGATCTTCATTACCAGAATCTGGATGATGAAATACTACTTTTCTATTCTCTTTTGCAGTACTTCTTATTCTCTTATTTAATGTTGGAGGTAATACTGATATATCATCTCCTTCTAATATAGCTTTAGAAATCAACTACCATATCCCTTTCAATATTGGAACCTTTTATATCACTAGCTTTACTAATAACTACTCCTATTTTATCATCATTGGCTTTATTTACCAATTTTTCTGTAATATTTTTATCAATATTAACAGCCTTTGTTGCTTCATCAGCTAATTCTTGATTCTTTATTTTAGAAGTCTCTATTTGTTTTTCTAGAGATTTTGCAGCTTTATTCTTTAATTTATTTATACCGCTTTTAAAAGATTTAGCAATTCCTTTTAATCCATATTCTCGTTGTTCTACTTTCCAACCTTCAGAGTATAATTTTTCAATTAAATCTCTGCCAGTAAAAACTCTTACTACTGCTACAGTATTATTTCTTTTTACTCTCATTACGTTAATATTTCTTTTGGTGTTTTTATAAATTTTGCCCTCACCCTAGAATTTCCTTGAGCAATACTATCAATTAGCCTAAGTGTTGCCTCTAAGGATTTTCGTTGATGCGGCTCCCATGGTTTATCCTCGGAGTCGAGAATTCCAATCCATACAAAACCAGATCCCTTTGATAAACATTCCCAAACTGAATTAACCATTTCTGCTATACTATATACTCCAGACATTTCAGGGGTTATGATATAAAGATGTGTATTACAGAGTTCGGTTTTTTCGATGTTTTCTTTTTCTATACATTCAGGAGTCCAATCAGGTACGACAGGATTAAAAATACTCTAGTCCAAGATTATCAAGTTCTGGAATAAGCTCGTCTCTCCAGGCCGATCCACCACGAGTACCTCCCAAGAAAATACGTTTAGGTTTGTCTTCTTGATCAAGTCTTACGTTAAAAAGTAGATTCAGTTAAGTATAAACATGCATATTCTGAAGTAGATTTAGGGATAATACTTTTAACTGCAGAAATCTCAACATGAAGATTGTCGTCATATCTCTCAATACCCAGATCCTCTTTAACAAATCTGGTCCAAATATCCTCTATATTCTTATAGTACTGAATATCTATATATTTAATATAAAAATAGACTATATCATCTAAGGAACTTCCCCTTAGTCTTATATTTAGTCGTTGAAAAATTATATCTTAGTATAATTTCTGCTGATTTATTCTCCATCACTTTTTATAACCTCCCTTTATATTATGGGCGGAAAATATATGTGATGTAATTTTCCAGCATTTTAATAAGATTTTCCTAAACAACATAGTATCATTTAGGCAACTACTTTTTAATTGGATGTATCAGAGTTAGTTATATTTTTCTTAAAGATAAATTGAATATGAAGTTTGAATCCGGGGGTGGTTCGGAGCCATTCTAGATAATCAGAAAAATCGATTGCCCTGAGTTGATCTCTAATTTCTCTCTCAATTTCTACTGCTCTCGGATTTTTATAAGTACTGGGGACTGGTCTACCTCCTACATACATAATTCTTGCTTTATACAGAGAGTTAACACTGACAAATCTTTTTTAATTTGTACTACTACCTTAATTTCTTTCTTATTGCTCATAATAGATTTTAATATAAATTAATGGATAAACAAAAAGAAAAATATTAAAATCAATTCATAAATTTTACTTTATAAAATTTTTCTAATATTTTTCTGCATATATAAGGGGTTTTATTCTATAGAAAGCGCAAAAACTTAATTTCGACCGTCTGAAAAACCGGGAAAATCTTATATGTGATAGGATGTAAGATTAACTGCAGAATCTTATTAATATTAGATTGCTACTTACTAATATTCTAGATCCTAAGTAGCTACCTTGTTGTATATGGTTAACAGATAAGAAGTCGATAAAGATAAGGGTCGAGTATTCGGACAAGGCTTTAAGGCAATATTAGGTAGAGGTAGTAGGAGGTTGAGAGACCCTTGCTACTTTGTTTTTTTTTTAACCTTTTGACATAAATAACAAATATGTAATATGGATTTAAATTTGATTAGAAATTACGTAATAAGAGATAAATTTTATACAAGTTGTATAGAAATGTATTTTATTCCTAGAAAAGTAAAAATTAATAATAAATTAATAGATGTAGTATTTAATCGTGAAAAAGCAATTTTAAACGATAAGAGTAGTTATTCTATTAATTTTAAAAATCTTATTGATAATAATTACAATATTAAAGGATATTATAATTATATTGAGGAATTTCCAATAATAATTGAGAATACAAGTTTATGGAATAATATTTTAAATTCTTTCTCTGTTAGATTGGATGATAGTATCAGAAATACAAGATACTTTTTACTAGATTATTTCTTTCCTTATTTAGGAATAGCCGTAGAAATAGATTCTAAATATCATAAAGCAAAGGTAATTTATGATAAAGCAAGAGATATCTATGTAGAGCGTGTTTATGGAATAATTATTCATAGATATTATGAATTTGGAAGTAATGATGAACACACAATTCCTTATATAAACTTGTTTAATAAAATAACTAATAATATAATAAACTATTTTAGAACTAATAATTTACCTATGGTAGAAATTCCAATAAACTATTCAAAAACAATTATTGGAAATTTTATAAGAGATAATAAAAAAAGTATTAGAATTTATAGATATTATTATAAATTTTATTGGACTTAATGAATTCTTTCTAAAAAAGATCATTAACTATAAATTTAAAACAATTATATAAATTCTCTAATAAAATATCTGGTACTCCATATAATAAACTTAAACAAATGTCATTAGAGAAATTATATTTAGATAATGTATCAAATCTTGTATTTAATATTTATCAGAAAAGATTAAATTTCATATAATAAAAAATATAAAAGATAGGATTTAATTTGACTTTAAAATTAGTCAAAACCTATCTTTTATATTTTTTGAATATTTTTCAAAGACTAGGGATACCAGAATCTATATCCTTCATTCACTATGTTCATTCGGGCCTTCAAGAAACTGAAAAAGATATATAGAGAATAAAAAAGAATTAAATAAATATTAGTTAGAATTGAATAGAAAATATAATTATTTAATGGTTCTTAAAAAGTACGAACGTTAGTGAGAGTCCCCTCCCCTCACAGGGAGGCGAGTGGACGGTGCTCTTTTTAAGGTTCATTTCCATTTAAATAGATATATAATAATTAATCTATTATTTTCTATTTATCGTGAACCTCCTATAAGAGACGACATCACCTCCTCCCTTCGGGAGGTGAGTCTCTCACTATGTTCGCTCTTATAGAAGAACCACTACAACTTTTCTATCCGAATTAAATTTATATACTACATGTAGGTGAAAATGTATTAGTAAAGTTGTATTTTGCTCTTCTATTAACCTCAAATTCTAATTAATGAAGTTAAGGGTATCCTTAGTCTTCAATTTTAACTAACTGAACTCTGTATTGAGTTTAAATATTATTTTGTAACAATAAAAATATAATTTAAATATGATTAGAGAGAAGATAATAGTACCATCTGGAATTAGATTTATTTCAGAATCGAATGAATTTAATTTTAATAAATTTCCAATAAATGTATTATTAATAAACAATTACCTGGATGTGGTTTTACTGAATATTGTATTAGGAGTAATGAAAATATTATTTTATGTAGTCCCAGAAAGATGCTACTTAAGAATAAAAAGGATCAACATGAATTTGATGTTTATCTGGTCGTAAATGAAATGGATAAGGAGTCTAATATTGATAAAGACTTATCTAAGATTGATAAAAATATTTTTTAGCAGACTTATCAATTGATTCAGAATCATTAGATAATTCAGATATCTATAAAAAGATTATATAGAGAAATAGAGGAATACTGTATATCTAGGAGTATTAATGGATTACCTTGTAAAATCCTTGTTACTTATGATTCATATAGAATAGTAAAAGATATCCTAGAGAAATTAGATAGATTTTATACATTTTATACAATAGTAGATGAATTTCAAAGTATTCTTCATGATTCTAGATTTAAGAGTGATATTGAATTAAAATTTCTAGAATATCTTAAACAATCTCCAACAGCATACTTTGTTAGTGCAACTCCTATGATGGATGAGTACCTAGAAATGTTAGATGAATTTAAGGATCTCCCATATTATGAATTAGATTGGGGATCTGCGGATCCTAGTAGAGTTATTCAACCAGATTTAGATGTCTTTGTAATGAGATCTGTTGGTGAAAAAAGCTTCTGAAGTAATTCAAAAGTATCTTTCAGGAGAGTTTGAGGAAATAGTAGTAATGAGAGATGGAATTCCAACAAAAGTAGTATCAGATGAGGCTGTATTCTATGTTAATAGTGTTAATCATATTACATCTATCATTAAAAAGAATAATCTTACCTCAGAGCAATGTAATATCTTATGTTCATACACAGAAGATAATTTAAAGAAAATTCAAAGGAGGTTAGGTAAGTCTTTTAAGATAGGTGAAGTACCGTTAAAGGGAGTAAAACCTAAAATGTTTACTTTTTGTACAAGAACTGTATATCTTGGAGCTGACTTTTATAGTCTTTGTGCTAGATCATTTATATTTTCTGATAGTAATATTGATTCCTTAGCCGTCGATATATCAGAGGATCTGCCCCAGATATTAGGAAGGCAAAGATTATTTGATAATCCTTGGAAAAATTCAGCCACTTTTTATTATAGATCTACTGCTAATTATAGAGAAATGAAGGCTGAAGATTTTCAGAAAATAATAAAAACTAAACAAGAAATGACAGAAAGTTTATTAAGAACTTATAATATTGCTATTTCTATAAAAGATAAATTTGCATTAGCTAAGAAGTATCAGAAAGATGCCAAAGCTTCTAATTATAAGGATGATTATGTAGCAGTAAATAAGATTCATACTTCTGAAGGAAATATTATTCTTAAACCAGTTCCTAATAATCTAGTACTAGTAAATGAGATTAGAGCTTTTAAAATACAACAGATAGACTATAAAGATAGATTTACAGTGTTTAGTACGGTACATAATATGTTAAACAGAGATGATATAGTGAATCAGGAGGTATCAAATTTTTTAAAGGTATATACTAGTTTAACTACTATGTATGATAAATTAAAACTTATTTGTGAATATGGTTTGTCTGAAGACGCTATTGATATAGTATTAGGGCAGATATCTGATTCAGATGAGGTTAAATCTTACTATATTACATTGGGTCCTCAAAGATTAAAGGGTATGGGTTATCATATTACTAAAATAAAAAAAAGCTTTAGGAATAATTACTTTTTCAGATGAATTATTAGAAGCTACTATCTATAATGAATTTAAAGTAGGGGATAAATTAATATTATCTGGAATAAAAGATAAGTTAGGATATTTGTATTCTAGTATTAATTATGATAAAACCCCTAAAGCAAAAGATTTAGAAAGTTATTTTGAGGTTAAATTAATTTATATATCTATTTTAGATGAGACTACTGGAAAAAAAGAAACAAACAAAGGGTTATGAACTATTAAGTAGAAAGGAGGTGTGTTAATTATGGAATTAGGTAAATTAATTTCTAAAAGCAATATCTTGTGTGGATTAATATAAGAATCCACCAACAGAAAAACAATTAAAGGATAAACGTAAGACTGAGTTTTATGTTTATATATCTCAATTTCCTGAATTTATGGCAATTGATATAAGCCTTAAAAGAGAAGGAGATAAAATTATGTTGAATGAACAAGAACCATAAAACACATAGGAGGTAATTATGAAATATACATTTTCTAAAATTCATATTTATAGGTGCTTACCACCATATAGTAAATGGTACAGCATAACAACTGATAGTGGAATAACCAAAGACAACATTGTAATTGTTGGTAAAAAGCGATTATTGAAAGTCGCCTTTGCCTTGATACTTATGGTTTTATTTAATAAAAGAACTACTATAACCAGATGATTATGGAACAAAAGGACATAACTATTGAATGGCTTAGATTGGAGTTTTATAAATGCAATCATGCCAAGTACAGAAAGTATGCTGATGAATGGCTGAACAACCTTACTGACGCACAGATAGAGGGATTTGAAAGACAGCGTATAGGACAAATTGATAAATCGAAATGTGTATGAGTGGGAAAGATGTACTAAGGCTATTACTTATCAGTTATGGCTTTTGCCGTAATATTGAGATAAATACTTATATGGGTAACGGTGGATGGATTGGTTATGAAGTATCTGCCAACAATGACGATGGCGTTGAATACTACGCAGTAGATTGTGAAGGTTTGCTTTTTCATATATACGAACTACAGAAATTTATGAGAGATGAAAATATTGAACCTCGTATAATGTTGGGTAATTTTAGTAATAAGCATCTGCTTTCAGACGAACATTTGAATAATATTTTAAAACTGAAAGAGAATGAAAATTATTGTAAAACAAATCCGAATAAGTTATGAAACAGACAGTAGAAGAAGCTGCAAAGAAAGCAAGAATGGCAAGTGCTGAAACATTGACTACCTATGGTACACATAGGTCACTTGATGATTTTACATATTTATCCCATGATGAAATTGCAGCAGCTGCCATTCCGATTGCAGGAGCTATTCTTGGTGCAACCTATGGATATCAAAATAACCTTAAGAAGCAGCGGAATAAGATAGAGGATGCGGCAGGAGATAGGGTTGCTGGAATTATTAAAGGTAAGAAGAAAAAGGAGTAAATTATAAAATGTTATATTTATTTGGATCTGGCGCATGGAAAGGAATAAGGAAGGTTGTAAAAATTGGATATACCGGAGACTTAGAAAAACGAAAAAATCAATATCGTCTTCATAATCCTCTTGGAGAAATAATATCTACACGAGAGGGTTCAGAATTAGACGAACGTAGACTTCACCTTAGACTATATGATTTTAAAGTTGAATTCTTAGATGAATGGTTTTATGATGAGCAACCAGTTTTTTGAAGTCTTTGAGCAATCCTTCGAAGAGATAGATGAGTGGCTTTGGAAACATAGAAGTGAGACGTTGCTGTTTCCACAAATTCCTCTCCCTGGAACACTAAAAAGAAAATTACTTGACGAACTACAAAAGAAACATAGGACCATAACTGTAGAAGGCGGGAAACTCTTATAAGTGTAAAAAAATAAACAAATAGAAAAATGGATGAAATAAATGAATTAATTAAAAATGATTTGAAAGATAGATCATGGAAAAATCATTATGATAAACTGGACCTATCAAAACAACCTCATCTTCCAAGGATATATTTCTTTGGGAGTGTTTTTTGGGGGTAATACTTTTCTTAGATGGTGATGGGAAAGATAGAAAAGATACTAGTTTTTCTATTATTATGAATCACTCAGCAGACATTCCAAGTTCATGGATATTAGTTGAGAAAGATTGTACGGCTAGTACTTGGATAGATGATCTCATAAAACAATTCGAGAGAGCAAAAAAGTGGATGAAAATTTAATTTATAAACCAAAAAAATATGGCAGAAATGAAATTAAACAAGGAAATTATTGCATTTCATAGAGGATGCGTATTAGTAGAGAGCAAGGAGTTAGTAGATCCTAGAAACATGGAGGAAAAAGAGTAAGAGAGTATTAATCTCACTTCTTCAAGAATTAAAGAGATATAGATATTTTCTTTCTCCCGAAGTAATATGTAGGATGACGATTAGTGATATGGAAAATCTCCATACAAATCTACTTCCATACATCCACGAATTGTATCATTCTGGGGAAAAGTTTAAACCTTTGTATCCAGGATTTCCAGAACAAGTAATTTCTAAGGATAAATCGGAATTGTGGTTAGATCAAAAAAGAGTTTATTCTGGTGATCTTGAAGGATTTCTAAGAGATAATCCTTGGACAACTAAAGAAGAGAAGGAAATAATTGATGAAGAGCCAGATCGACAGCTTAAGATTATGACTCCTTCTGAATTTATGGATATTCCTCGGCAAATGATGTCGGCCGGAAATTCACTAACAGGAGAAACTAGGGAAGAGTTGGCATGGTTCTTAGAGAATTATCCAGAACTTAGCATCCCAGAACGTATACCATTTAAAGAAACAATGTGTATAGTAGCTAAACATCGGCCGGAATATAAAATTGCCGAGATTAATGATGTTCTGAGATATAGTTTGTACTTAATGGGAGCTGATCCAAGTCTTCCACATGTTCCAAAAGAAAATACAAGTTAACTCTTGGTCTAATAAAAAAACTGATAATCCTGAATGGAGAAAATTAGATACTCTTCCTAGATCAAAACGTAGAGAAATTTGTGGAAGAATAGAAAAAAATAATTGAGGCTAAAGGAGTAGAAAACTGTATACGAGATGCAAAACTTTTCTATGGACATTGGATATTATTATCAGAACGTGTACATCCGAAGGAATATGTAGTAAATTATCCTGAGTGTGCTGATTTCTTTGTAAAACTTAAGAGTAAGGGTTTATCAAAAGAATATCGTACATTTAATTCTCAAGTACAGAATATGTATGATACTGGTAAAGATATTCTAGAAATAGCTAAATTTATTTCTACTCATCCAGGGGAATTTATTAGAAAATTTGATTCTCTCTTAAGAAGAGCTCTTGAAGAAGGTAAAAAGAATCTGATATAATGGATATCTTTATAAATACTTCAGGGATGAAAAATAAAACACTCTTAGAAATTCTTAGCTACTACGATATAAGAGATCAATCAGAAAGTACTCCTAGAGTGGTAAATATTCCTGGAAAAGGTTTATATATACTAGATGGATTAAAACCAATTAACCCTGGATTCTTAGAAACTATAAAAGATAATATAATTCGAAAAATATTTCTCAACATAGATTCTAGAATTACTGAGAAAGATTTAGTAAACGAGATTGTATATATCGATCCAGAAATTAAGAGAATACCTATTCCGAAGGGTATGAGAAATCAAAATGTATCTATCCCCAAAGGAACAAGATATAAAATCTCTGGAAATATTGTTAGGTTTTTTGTTCATTGGATTCAGAAAGATAGAGAGGAAGACTTAGATCTTCATGCATTCTTATATAAGTCTAATGATGATATTAGCAATATAGGATGGAATACTTCACTTAATTCTAATGTTGCTGTTCATTCTGGTGATGTATTAAACCGTCCAGGAGATTGTGCAGAGTATGTAGACGTTGATCTAGATAAGTGCAAAAAGAATGGATATAAATATGTGGTGATGGATGTTTGCAATTATAAAGGTCGAGGAATGGATACTCTTCCTGTATGGTTGGGGTATTGTACTAGAGAAAAATTACAGGAAGGTGATAAAACTTGGCATCCGCAAAAGGTTGAATTAACAGTTCCCGTTACATCTAAGACTGATTCGATAGCAGCAATGATGATTGATATCGAAAATAGAGAAATGATTCTCTTAGATTGTGAGACTTCCGGACTTCCAGTTAATAATAAAGATAATTATTCCTTACAGAAAGCAATAGTTAACTTTTTCTCTAAACAAGAAAAATACTCATCTTATGATATCATTAAGCAACATTATGAATCTAGAGGTGCTGAAGTTGTAGAAATATTACCGGATGATCCAGATATAGAAGTAAAAGAAAAAATATTATTTGAAGATATATCAAAGAATTATGTGAAAATACTTGATATTATCGGCGAATAAAAAAAAATAAAAAGATAGGTCTTGACTAATTAAAAGTCAAGTTAAATCCTATCTTTTTTTATTCTTCCTTTATTCTTCGATTATCGCACCGAAATCTTTAACAGCATCTTCATATACTTTCAAAGATTCAGAATTTTTATCAATCGAAGCCATACATTTATTTAGGAACACTAATTTTCCTGATAATCTTTGTTCCTTCATCATATCTTTCACCGACTCTGCTACACAATAATCCTTTGCAAAACCAGCTATATAAACTTTGGTATAATCTTCTCTAGCAATTTTATCTAGGAATTCATATCCCTCAGATTTTTTTAGCGCCGTTTGCATAAGAAAAGGCAGAAAACATCTCTAAGTGTGGATTTCTTCCCTTCTGAATTAGCTCATATTCGGCGCCATGATTACTGAGGGACCATAAATTTAATTCCTCAACTAGATTTTTGGGCAAACTCCATCCCCAAGAACCAGCGATACAATGTTCAGGCCAAATAGTATGAACTTTTCCTGTCTTCTCTAATTCTTCAAGGTAGGCGATAGTATTTTTCTTTATTATAAAAAGCTGGAGTATATTTTCCCCGATTTTACCATCCCTGAAGTAATAGTTGTAAATGCTTCAGGAGTTTGTTCCCCAATACATAGAATGCCCAATATGATAAGACATATGAGTATCTTGTGTAACTATGATTTTTTCCAAGATTTTCGTTTCCCAGATATCCATTTACACAATTCTTTCGTTGCTTTCTCTGCTCCAGGAACATAGAGAGTTCCTTTGGGGTTACAAAATCATACTGTGGGTCTATTATCAGTAATAGACTTTTTTCTTTTTCTTCCATAATTTAATTCTGATTTTAAAATTGTTCTTATTATATCTTCATTATCTCTAAATATCTTTTCATCTCTCAAATAAATTTCCCAATGATATTCATTAACATAATCATTAGCAGAAAACATTAAATCTCCAATATACTCGGCAGAAATCTTAATAGTTATTTCCTTGAGATCATCTTTTTTCAATATATTGATGTTCTTTAAAGTATAGCGAATGAATGTAAGAACTATTAATTGTGCATTTTGTTTCAGAAATTAGATCATCTTCTGTAATATTTTCAAGATCAGTTATTAATCCAAAGACTACATAATTTTTCTAGTTATTTGAAATTTCTCAATCCTACTAATATCATATTTATCTTTTATATTAGTAAAAGTATCTTCCATCATAAAATAACTAAAAAGCTGGATCTTCATCTTCTTTTTCTCTTCTAATGACTGCTCTGAAAAATCTTGGATCTCTTTTGCATAATCCTTCAAATAATTCTTCTCGGGACACTTTTATTACTCTGGAAGTTCTTCTTTTAAATTCTGATCCTTGAACTCTATTCCAAATCTTCATTACAGTATCCATCCCATGAATTTTAGATAATTCTGAAATAGCTCCCGAACCTTTACAAATCAAAGGAATCAAAATTTTATCTACTTCAGTATAATCCTTTCCTCCAATTTGTTCAAGATCAGAACTAGAAATTCCATTACCATCAGTGGGTGTAATATTAATAGCTTTCTCTAGAGCTACCATCTTATCGTACGAATTTTTATTTATGATTTCAGTATCTAAATAAGATTCTGAATAATACTTCGCATGTAACCACTTAAGAATAGAGTATACTTCTGTTTTCCAGAGACCACCCATAGGATTAAAATCTCCTTCATCTCCGTGAATAGTCCAAAATCCAAGATAATGTTCAGTTAAGTTATCAGTATCAATTACAATACCTTTCTTAATACCAGCTTGATTATATAGGTACACCATTCTAAGACGTGCCATAATATTTCCGTTGGCTATTTTTGTTTGTTCTGGCATCATCCCCTCTATCTCGGATATACTTTTTCCAGATAAATCACAAAGAATATCTCGATCATTATCACAATAATCGTAGTTATAGAGATTTTCTATATAACTTTTATAGAAATCATACTGTGCAACTTCTCTATAAAAAGTTTTAACACAAAAAGCATTTCCTGTTAGATCAGACGAAGTAAGTTCATCTGGTTTATTCTTTATTGGAAGTGAATATCCGTAAAAAGGAATTCCAGATCTATTTCTAACTTCATTACATACAGCAGCCATAAGAGTACTATCTGCTCCACCTGAGATACCAAGAATTAATGCTCTTATATTATTATTTATCACATATTTTTCGGTCTTTTCAACCATCTTATTAAATATGGCTTCTTGTTCTCCATAATTTAATTTTCTTTCATAAATGTTTGTTTTCATAATTATCAATGTTTTATTGTTACATTAATAAGGATTTGTCGGTTATCTTTTAGATACCCAATATTCTTCATTATTGTCAGTATAAGAAACTCTAACTAAGATATCACCTTTCAATCCTTTGGATCCATAATTTCTAATCCATTCTTCTCTATCCATTTATATCTCATATATTTTAATAATTTAAATTGATTCTTCTTAGCAAAAATTTGTATGTGTTCTGGAGATAAATTCTTTGCTTTAAATTTCTCTAAAAGAATTTCAGAAGGAATATCTATAACCTTAACATAAGAACTATTATAGTCTTCAAAATGCTGTCCTGTTCGTTCCGACCTCACATTATATGATTCCGAGAATCTAATAGATTTCCCAAGTCTTTTATAAGGAGAGGAAATAAGTGATATTGCAATCTGAATAGTATCATTAAGTTCTCCATAATAAGATTTGAAATAATTATCAATATCTTCATTATTTTTTATAAGATCTAGATTAACATGTTTTTAGATCTCCACATTTTGCATAGAAGTAAATAATGAACTTAGGTTGTCCGAAAGAATAAAATTTACGTACTAAATATACTTTCATCTTTGTAAAATTAAATCCCCAATAATATTTTACTATCCTTGAGGACTTTTTTATTATTATCTTCTGCGCATTCTATGTATCCTATGAGCTCTAGATTTCTTCCTAGTATACTTCTTTTTTGATGTCTCTTTAATTTGTGGTTCTTTTGTTAAAACTACTTTCTTTTTAGGAGACACTCTAGCTTTTACTCCTTCTGAAATACCTGAACTTATAGATCTAGGTGGAATCACTGTTTTTCCTGATCCATCTGTATAAGAATTTGTTTCAGGGTAATATCTATATCCTCCAGAACCCAATACCCATGCTCCAAGTGCTGCATTATAAGCCCAAGAATTATTATCTCGATCACGAAAAATTTGTCCTTGTGTTGGTTTCTTTGGAAGTGAATCTGAAGTAGTTGTCCAAGTTTTTTTCTTCTCTCAGGAGATTTACTACATCCTCCAAAAATCAATAATAATCCTAAGATGAAAATTATTAATATAAAATCAATTGATCTCTTCTTGTTCATCTTTTCTCCTTTCTAATGGTTTAACTCTTTTTATAATTATCATAAAACCAGGATAAAAGTTGTTTTGTTGCATACTCTACTTCATCCGGTTCAAGTTGAGATGATTTATACCTTATCGACCAATCAAGCATATAAAACTCAAGAGGCATAATGAAACTGTCTGAATTCATTACTACTTTCAAACATAGTCCTGGAGAAATGAACCCTCTACCCGAAACAAATCTCTCTTTCCAGATGTTATAAAGATTATACGGAACTTTATAGGTTTCATCATATTCAGTTGGAACTTCTCCTGTATCATTTACCTCCCATTTAACATCTTCAATCTCATAATCATTAAAGATCATTTCGAATTCCGTCTTGAAGTTTTCCTCATATATTCGATCAAGAGCTCCATAACCAGTTTCAGAAACCACGAGAATTAATCTATCGGCCGAATCAACTGCTATCACTTGACCTTTATATAAGAAACAATTTCCAGGTTTTAATTCAGGATCTTCACCTAAGAAATCTCTAAGCTCAGTTCTTACTTCAATTTCTTCTGAGTTTTCGTCGGCCGGATCTTTTTCTCGTGTTTAATCTCTTCTGAAATCTGCAAAATCCCATTCTATTACTGCATTAAGTTTTACCAAGATTCCAGGGATAACTAAATCAGCCATTCCTTTCTCACAACCACAGCGATATTTCTGTGCTAATACTTCAATAATCATAATATAATAAATTTTATTTAACTATATAATCACCATTTTCAGAAATAAAATCAATTTTTATGGCAGGATAAGAACCACCCCATATATTAATTCCTCGTTCTTTCAAAATTTTTCCAAGTGAATTAATCTTAAAACATGAGAATTCCATTTCCATTCGGATATTACTAAGATCGAGAGTAGAAAAATTAGGTTTATTAAGAATTGTTCTAAATATTTGTTTAACATTCTCTAGAAAACCAATCTTAAGTAATTCTTTGGCATAATATTCAGCTGAAGATTGATTATCAAATACTTCATCCGGAATTTCAAAAAAGATCTAATTTTTTTTCGAAGCATTGAAATTACTTGACTTTTTAGAAATTATATCATTGGTTGATAATTTCTCAGTACATTCATGGATTATGCTATCAATATCCTCAATAGATTTATCCACTACTATTCCTGTTACTTGTTTTGTTACCATAATTTATTTTGTTAATATTATACATCATATATAAGAATCTCAAGGGAGAAAGAAAAAAAGAGGGAAATTAAATCCCCTCTTTATCATATAGTACTTTAAATCCAATATAATGAGACCTTGTAACAAATACATCTCCTACTAAAGGTATAAATCCAATCTCTCCAGTAATTTCATCTATATCTTTTGACTGTCTTCCTTTCTCTATATATAAGGTAGAACAATTAAAATCAAACTCCTTAAGAACTTTTCCACTTTTTGAATAAGCTGTAATCTTAATTAGCTTTTTATTTTTCTTCGTAATAAATCTACCAATCATTTTCGAAATTTTCTCAGTTCCTTGAATAGATATTAATCTAAGGTTATTTTCTCCTGGTTTAATTGTCTTTGAATTTATCTGAGTTAGTGTTGTATATAAACTAAGACCACTCATTTCTGGTTTAAAATTACTAGTTTCGAATAATTCATTTAATTCTGCTGCTTCTTCTTTTGTTAATTTTTTCATAATCTTTATTTTTATTTATTCTTTTCATTAATAAGGCTTTCACGGGAAAATAAAAAGTCTCCCTCTTTTCTTGCTTTTAATAATTCCTTATTAATTTCATTTTTTTATAAATTCTTCCGCTTTTTTGTCAATTTCATTATCACCAAATAAATGCACTTCACATCTATTTATTACTAATTCAGCTTTAAATTCAAAATCTACATCGCGATATAAACCTGATAGACTCAGGCATACTTGAAATACAATCTCGCTTGATATACTTTCCATTGTTTCCTCCACATCACGGAATAATCCTTCGTACTCTCCACAATGATTAAGATACATTCTTTCTATAAAACTTTCACGACTATTTACTACCCCATCACAAGAAAGGTGCATATATATTCCACCTCCTTTATGATAAGTTTTAAGATTAAGTAAAATAGTATTCTTTTCTTCATAGAACTCTTTTGGGAATTTTATATTTACCCCTAATCGTATCGCATCACTACATAAGTCATACATACCGCGTGAAAAATGATGAGTAACTGTCAATGGATGTTCTCTATAAATATCACAATTCAAGTTTCCTATCAGCTTCATTAATTTTTTCAAATGATATTTCATCTGGGATATATTCAAGTATTTTATTTATCTCTCTATCTACCTCTCCAGATCTATCTATATACAAAGTTTTTGAATTTAATAAGGTTCCATATTCATATTCTGTACATACTATATAGCCACCTAATGATCTAACATCTACCGCTTGTACTTTCTTATTGTTGCCATAATCGTATGTTACATCTACTAAAACTGTTTTTGGTTTTTCAAAACTTATTACGTTTTGTAAAATTTGTCTTTTCATAATTTTCCTTTCTTTTTTAGTTTATTAATATTTTATCATATATAAGGCTTTTAAGGAAAATAAAAAGAAGTGACTATTAATTTAATCACTCCTTTCATATTTATGTTTATCTCTCTATTTCTACTATTTTTTTATAATAGTTCTACATTTAAATCCATTCATTCGAATTCTATCTATATAGTTATATTTTTCCTCTGGTTTAAGAGTTTGATTGTTTTCCAATTTTTGTGATAGGTTTATGAATCTTTGAACGATTTGTCGACTTTTAAATTTATCAGCAAGTGGTATTATTAATTTAATATTATCACTAGTACTTAGTTTTATTTTTGCGATTACATCTATTGCATCAACGACTTCTTTAGTAGTAATTCTTCCTCTATTGTAATTCTTTAAAGCTTGATCGCATTTATTAAACAATTTTCGATAATATGTTAAAACCTTTTTCTTTTCTACCCTTGATTTTACTGTAGGATGATAAGTTTTAAAATTATTATTGATAATTTCAAATTTAAGGATGACGCTATTAATTATTCTTAATAAATCTTGCTTTTCTGAATTTTGAAAAGTAAAACTTTTTTCAACTTTCATTTTTATATTTTTAAGGTCGAAAATAATACCTTCAATATGAAATAATCTAGATATCTCATAAAGAAATTTCTTTTTCATATCTCTTATTCTAAAAGTATCATCCAGAGATCTTAACTTAATCATTAGTTCATTCAAAGCTTCTCCTCGTGAATATGCTTTGCTAAACTGCTTAATCTCTCTTTTAACTTGATTAAAAACACTTAATTGATTAATTTTGTTTCTTTTTCTCATAGTTCTTTTTTTTTTTATTATACATCATATATAAGAATTTCAAAGGAGAAAAATAAAGAGCCCCAATCCAATGTTTCCAAAGGATTAAGACTATCTTTTTTATTTACTATTTCTACTCTATGTGGCATCCAAAATTTCAAAGAATCAATCTCTTCATGGTGCAGTAAGAAATCAATTCTATTTGTATGCTTAGAACCCATAAGATCTTTTACTATCCATTCACCATTTAAACCTGGACATTTCTTAGACTGGATTAGAACTGTATCTCCAAAGTTAAATTTCCCACTCCTTCTGAGATCTCTAGAGACTGCAATCCATCTATGTTCACCTGTTTTAACTTTTTCAGGATGAACTTTACTTCCATCTGCTGTAATGCTTCCCGATCTAGCATAATAAAATGTAGCTAATGGAGTAGAATCTAAGTCCTTGGAGGGGCTATAAACACTCCAACCAAGGACTAGAACTATTATGATAATTAATCTACGCAAATTTCTTTTCTATTAAAACTTTCCCATTCAAGCTTTTTCAATGCTCGATTCAATTCAGAAAGTTTACCCTTTGTAATAGACCATCTATCGGTAGGATAGTCTAAAGATTCAAGATTTACTGGAAGAGGATTTTTCATATTCGGATCTGTATTACTATATAATCCGACCGGTTCAATCCAAACTTCCTCTTTTCCTTTTTCACCACAAAGTTTAAATACTGCATAAGTCTTAGCAGTCCAGAGAATATCAACATAATTTCCAGGATACAATTTATAATACTTCCATCTCATTGTATCTCTAAGACCAATAATTACTGATTTCTGGATATTATTACCATTCTCCATTTCAATCAACGGAAATCCAGGAAAACCATTATCAATTACTGGTTTATCTCTCCACAGAATTCCTTGCAAGAACTCAACTGCCTTTTCTTCAAGACCTTCACGACTACCAAGACACATAGAAATAACATCTAAATGTTCACGAATAGCTTTTTTTTCTTTTGACTATCACAGAATTCTTTTGGATTTCCAATTTTTTGTTCTTTCACTAATCTTTTCCAATGATATATATGGAATAAGATCTGGACTTAAACTAGGACTCACAATTCTGTACAGATAGTATGATGGATCTTCGACTAGTTTGTTATTACTCAAAAAATCGGATAAATATTACCGATCATACTGTTTGTTACGTTGTACTTAATCATTTCTTTTTTTTGATTTCTTTTTGTTATTACTACTATTTTTGTTATCACTATTTTCTATAAGAGATAATCTAGTAACAATCCGTCCTTTTGTTAAATCATAAGGACTTACTTCAATTTTCACTTTATCTCCTGCTAGAATTCTTATATAATTTTTTCTAATTTTACCTGATATAGTACATAATACTTGATGCTCCATAGAATCTAATTCTACTGAAAACATAGAATTCCCGAGCTCTTCAACAACTTCTCCTGTAAATGATAAATTCTCTTGCTTAGCCATATCACTCTAATACTCCTTCTTTATCAATTAACACTTGAAGATTCCAAAATTTACTTGATATAATTTCATTTACAATAACTTCTGGAATATTTTTTAATACCTCCATAGTACTTAATCAAGTCTAAAATATCTACTTCAATTGTTGTATATATTTTCGGAGATTTTTAGTACCGGTATTAGTATCATAAAAGTTCTTACACCTAATCCAAAATTATTTCTAGCGTTTTCTATCAAATCTTTAATATCCAATAATAAATTAGGTGTAGCAGAGAATAAATCAGATAATTTAACTACCTCTAGAGTATAATTTGTTGATTTAATTCTTTGTCTACTAATCTTTCTGGAAGCATCTGTAAAGTGATTTTTAAAATAAATACTTCCTAAAGATACATAATTCTCAATTCCAGATAGTATTAAACTTTCTGGATTACCTTGACTTACTACCTCTACTGCTATTTCATTTATATTTATTCCAAGATCTATAAAGAGTTTTCTGTAATACAAATTTCTCATTGCATTTCCATCTTTAAAATCTTGATAAAATCTCCTTACTAAGTTTTCTGCATTCTTATCATTATTATTTCCTTCACCAATATAAATGTCTTCTCTATTCTTATTCAAATCCCAAGAACATAATACAACTTCATGTAACATATTCTTAATCATTTCAGAAACAGATTCAGGAATAAGATCTGCATAAGAATCTGATTCACTTGATTTCAATGAAAGAATATCAAGAATATATTTAGGATTTGAATAACTAGAAAATCCATAATCTGAAGTAATTGTATATTCCTTCATTGAATTATCAAAGATATATTTTTGATAATCTTTCAGACAAGTTATATCATTCTCCAAAACATTTCCAGAATCTACAGCGCTTGGAAGAGAGTACATAATCTGAATATCTTCCGGTCCAGAACCAATTTTTCTGGTTTTTAGAATGTCAGAGATTTTTTTCTCATCTCCAAGTTCAGAAACATATAGATACGCTGGAACCATTGAAGAATCTCCAAGAAAATCAGAATTTAACTCGTTCTTTTTTCTACTCTTAAATTCTCCAAGATAATAATACGTATTTGTTAATGTATCATATCTTCCACCAGGAATCCACTTCTTTACTTTTTTATTTAAAGTACAATTCATTCTACGCTTCATCTCTTCGAAAGCACTTTTATATTCCGCCATTTCAGGTGTCATAAAATAAACACTTTCTTGAGAATCTTCTGAAAATACTGCTTCAAATACTGTGTCTCCAAAATTAGCTTTATCACTCTTAACCTGAGTAATTATATTGCCAATCATAGGAACTCCAAAAGCTGTCCGATACATATTACAAACTAAGTAATATTGTTCTGGATCAGGAAATTCATCACACTTTACATAAACACTAAGATCATTAGATACTTTTTAATTTAAATGAATTAGATTCAATAATCACTTCATCAAAAGCAGATTCGATATTCTTTTTGTACTGCCGCTTTATAAGACTTTTTTTTTCAGGAGAGGCTAAAAAAACACGCTTCCCTGCTGAAACTGATAAGTCACACGGAAAATAAGCTATCAAATCACTTGTTAATCTCCAAGAATTTTTCTTCATAATTTTTCTCTTTTACTCAATTGTAAACTTAATTTTTTTTCTTAACATTATTGAATTTTATACAAGATCCTCCAAGATAATCATGAATCCTGTATATCTCATTAATAAGATTTTCGTTTGCTCCTATCAGCGTTTTTGGATCTACAAGAACAACTGATGCAGTAGTAAACCTTCTTTTTGCTGTATCAGGATCAATTAATTCTGTACAAGAAAATAAATGTCCGTCTGTTGCTATTACTGCATCATATAATTCTGGAATCTTAGAACACTCATAATTAAACCTAGCTTCTATGTATTGTTCAAAGCTAACACATCTCTCTCGCTCAGCATATGGAGTTCTCTTAACACTGACATAATCTTTCTCATAATAACTAAGAGTACTATTAACTCTTGCTATGAGTTCTTTGAGAATTTCTTCCGTCTTCATTTAATATAATTGCAATTAAATCTTCAATTAGTTGTAATTTAGGTTTATCTGATAACATTATCTCTGATTTCTCTGGAAATGCTAAATATGTACTTTTCCAATAAGCATCTGGATCTCCAAGATTATTAGTTAACGAAAAAATCCATTGAATCTTCAGGAAAATCAGAATTAATCAACCTATATTTCCCAGAAGTATACACAATTTCAGAAGTACTTCTATCAAGAAGACATTGAAAGTTCCCTATTTTAAAAGTATTCCAAATATAATCTTGCTTATGTTCAGAGGGTTTCAATTCTTTTTATTAAACTTACCTTCCAATTACTTAATGTTGTTTCTGAAGCTAAAATTTTATTATATAAGTCATCTGAATTTTTATACATTCCTGGAATTAATAATACTTCGAGGGAAGGAATATATACAAAAACTTTATTTTCCTCTTCCAAAAGAAAATATATACATGAAGACTCTGAGATACTAAGAAACTTACTCCATCTCTCTTCAGGAAATACTACTTTTAGAATATTTTACATAGTCTTTATAAATTTCCTTTCCAAGAATTTTATAATATCTACTCTTTGTTATTAACTTTATCATTTTTATAAGTATTAAAAAATTCTAAAATTTTCATATCATTCCAAGAAACTCTAAATGAATCTCTAGAAGTAGGTGCAAATATTTCTGAAACTGCGTCAACGTACATAGTATGAGTAAATTCATCTCCCATATACATTCTCTTCCAATCAGCCTCTGTTATACAATCACGTACTCCAAGCTGTTCTATCGCTAAATTATCAAATCCTATAGTAGCTGATAGATTATTTTGTCGAGTATACAAAATTCTCTTTAAAGTCTTTTCCCACTCCTTAAGATCATACTTTGGGTGGATTGCCGAGAGCTCTTCCCCAATTTTTATAACCAAGAATTAATACTTGTCTTCCAGACGTTATCAGTTCTTGGAGATCTTCTGGGGGAAATATTCCGGCAATGATATGATATACTTTTGTTTTAAAATATGTAGTATATTCGTCTTCTAAAGTATTTATTAACTTTTTATCAAACCTATCAATACTTACTCCAAATACTTTTACCATATCAAGTTTATCATGAAATTTCTTACGCTTCTCTTCAGTATTTAGAGACCTAGAATTTATGGTAAGTCTTGGAACAAATCCATTATCATCTGCCCACTTACATAAAACAGCACAATCATCTATAACAGAATCTTCAGTTACATCTCCACCTCCAATAGCTAATTCTATTCCAACTTTAGGAAGCTGAGATAAAACATCAATAGTTTTCTGTAGGTCAAAAGACTTTCCTTCAGAGATACTAGATTCATGACAAAATGGACATCCTATAGAACACTTATTTGTTATTTTCAAGTCTATAGAATCAGGAAACTTTGAAATAAGCTCCTCTCCTCTTCTTAATGCTCGATAAGTTTTTGTACCTGATAAATTATTAAGAGTAACATAATAATTTCCGTTTATATAAGAATATTCATCTGTTATCATAGTACTTTTCCGAACTCTTTTGTCATTACTGTATATGGTAAACTAATCCAATGAGATCCCCAAGTCTGAGTATCTTTTATTAACTCCTTAAAGATTTCATTTTCATTTGTAGAAAGTGAGTATAGTAAGGTTGATTTTTGTTTTTACCATCACCTTTTATTATTGTTTTATTTATAATCTCTTTTTCCAGACTTTCACTAATCCAATATAATTTTCTATCACTAAGAGAAATAGGTCTAAAAGTAAGCTGATTATCACTATGAAATCCTCTCCACTTTTCCATTCCAAGATTTTTTTCAAACTTTTTGGTTTTGATATTATAAACTATATCTGAAATTAAAGATTCGCTTTTCAGATAGTTCTCTATATCACAACCTACTGATTTATTATATTCAAAATAAACTCTCCCTATATCTCCTCCATAATCAACGCTAACGATAATTTCTGGGTCATCAGTTTCTTCTTCATAGAAACCCTCTGGAGCATCTGAATTATCATTTCCTAAATATAGCCAAGATCTTGAATTAAATATAAAATTCTTAATTGATCTAGCTGATTCCATAATTTCAGGAAATATATCAGAACTATTATGATCTATCTCAGGAGCACCAGAATCCCACCAGTAATAATCCTCATCCTCTTCAACAACATCATCATTTGACCTGTTTTCTTCCCAGTCAAATACTATATCCTTTGCTCCAGTATATCCTAGGACAATTTCTTTTAAGAGTTTTACTTTCTTCCGATTACTCTTATATTTCCAAATTATACCACATACATACTGAAGTTTAGTCATTGGATCATTATATTTTTCATACTCCCAACCAAATGATTCAGATCTTCTAGGAACATGTATAACTCCCTCTGAATCCATAGGAAGTGTATCAACCAATGAATTAGGATCAACACAGATTACTACAGAGTGAGACGAACTACTATTAGTCTCAGGTAGATTTTTTCTAATTACTTGTTTTATTCTTTTCATAATAAAAATATTTCATAATCATTTATAAGGAAAAATAGGCTCTTCTTCAAAGCCTTATTAGTGTATAAATTAAAATTTAAAAGAAGATGAAAAAAGAAAAATGGATTACAAGAACTGATGCTGCAAAGTTAGCAAAAGTAAGTACACAAACTATTACAAACTGGGGTAAATCTGGTTTAATTACTATCAGAGTTATTAAAAATATGACATATGTAGATAAGAAAACTCTGATTGATTCATTGGAAAAAGCAGTTTATCTAAAAAGACAACTGATTTAGGAGAATTAGAACGCCAGCTAGATGAAAAGATCGAAAAAATGAAAAAAGAGATCAAAGAAGTAGAAGATGTTACAAGAATTATAAGAATTGGATATAGAAGATACTCACACTGCAAAGAATTAATTATTGCATCTTTAATAGACAATATTCATTACTATAATGATAACTCAGATTTTCACCGCATCAATGAAATTTTATGGAAATACTTAACTTTTCTTAACTCTATTAATAAAGGAAAAGGAGAAAAGAATGTTGATGAAATTAAGAAATTAGCAGATTCTTATGGTTTGACAAAAAGTGATTTTACTAAATATATTAATGATAATATAAAATTTTTATATGATAACAATAAACTAGTTCTCGAAAAACTTGAAAAGTTAACAAAAGAGAACATGACCAAAGACATAGAATTAGCTGAACTTAAGAAGAGAATTATAAAAAGAAATTTTGTAGTTGTTCTTTTGTTTTCTTAAGAAATGTGTAGTGTTTATTTAATATATAATAATTATTAAAATATTATGAATGATTTTTGCAACTGTGGTTGTGGATTCAACCCTGGAAGTGATTACAATGCGTTCGGGGATATAGGTTACAATCTTCCGCTGATTTATGAAGTCTATTGCAAAACTATTCAGGAAGTAAATGGTACAGATCCAGATACTCAAGACAAAAATAATAAAATTTATGTCAAGAATGGAGTATTATACCTTCCTAATAGTTATCATGCAAGTTTCAAATCCCCAGATACATTGATGATCTACGATGAAACAGTAACTTACAAAGATTCTACCCTAGGTCTTGTAAATGATTAAGAAAATTTTATTAAACGTTTAATTAAAAGAAAGAATAAATTATGAGCGAAAAAATCTCTAAGATTAGTGTTGACGGAGTTGTATACGATATCGCGTCTACAGGTGGTGGAGAAGTTCTAGGTGATATCCAAGAACAACTCTCTGCTCTAGAAAATAAGGTAACTGAAGAAGCTAGTGCCCGTGAAGAAGGTGACGCTAAGTTATCTGAAAAAATTGAATCAGAAGCTTCTCGTGTTGATGGAATGGTAAATCAAATCAACGAAAATGTAGCTTCTTCTATCGAAACTCTGAATAATAATCTTGTTCAGGCTATCGAAACTATTAATAATGGTATTGCAGCTGAAGTAACTAATCGTGAAGAAGGCGATGCTA
>VOFI01003425.1_pt1 | contig 27573 bp, 32 predicted proteins | sample 5384131 | NCBI WGS metagenome assembly VOFI01 (sample SAMN12384728, study PRJNA508395) | human gut metagenome | isolation source: healthy gut H | host: Homo sapiens | reverse complement strand
GTTTCTGCCATCATTAACAATGGTATCATGCATGGCAATAATGCCAGACACTTTGCAGATAAAGTATGTACTTTGCTCTACCTTGAGCGTTAGTTGATAGTTAATAGTTTTATGGAGGAAATTCGTAAGTTTGTAGATGAAATGATAACATGGGCACGTGGTTGTCGGTGCGGCTCTGAAGATCTTCATCGGGTCTTTCAAAGGGTTGGAGGATTCTCAGATCGTCGGCTCAGCAGTATTTCCATACTTTCTGCGGTGTTCTCAGGTATTGATGCTGGCTGTGGTGGTGGTTGCCATCCTGTTGGGCAAGAACCCGATGACCCTCTTTGCCGGTTTGGGTGCTACCTCGGCAGTCCTGATGCTGGTCTTTAAGGATACCATCACGGGATTGGCGGCTGGTGTGCGTCTTACCAGCAATGATATGTTGCATAAGGGCGACTTCGTTACGGCTTTGATAACACCATCGTTACCATTTCGCCTATTACCCTGGTGAATGGTTCGTTCCAGAATTGGATTGGTATGCAGAAGAGTGGTGGACGAAGAGTGAAGCGCGTGGTTTTACTTCGATTTCCGTAGTGTCCGTCTGGTGGATGAGACATTAAAACGTAATCTGCTTGCCAAGCATTTCGCCACCGAAGATTCGTTTAAGTTGAAGGAGTCGTTGCAGAAGGCGATAGATAAAGATATACAAGAAGGGGAAGGATATTGAGGATTTAAAGAATCCTGCAGCCCTTGCCCCTACCAATCTCCAGCTTTACCGTAAATTCATGGAGAAGTATCTGCGCCAGCGTCCGGAGGTCAATACCGATCTCACATTGATGGTGCGCCACATGGAAGCCACGCAATGCGGTCTCCTATCGAGTTCTATTTCTTCATTAAGGATAGGTATGGGTGAATTACGAGCACATTCTCGCCGATATCATGGAGCATGCCTATGCCTTGGCGAATGAGTTCATCTGAAGATTTACGAGCAATATCCGGAACAGTGATTACTTTGAACATTGAGATTTGAACATTGAATTTTGCGAATAGTTTTTCGGCTGTCATTATCCATTGGTTTCGTGAAATGGGATTTGCCTTGGCGCGAAACCAAGATCCTTATGCCATCTGGCTGAGCGAAATCATCCTTCAGCAAACCCGCATCGCACAGGGATGGGAATATTGGGAGCGGTTCATGAAGACCTATCCCAAGGTTGAAGACTTGGCTGCTGCCAGGAGGATGATGTCTTGAAAACTCTGGCAGGGATTGGGGTATTCTCCCAATCTCCAAAATGTCTTGTCTGTCCGCTTGCCGAAACCTGTGAGGCGTTGAGGACTGGAAGGGTAGAGGAGTTGCCGGTGAAGAACAAGACACAGAAGGTGAAAAAACGCGCCATCTCTCCTATATATATATAGGTGTAAAGGCGAAGTGGCTATCCACCGTCGCGGTGAGGGTGATATCTGGCAAGGATTGTGGGAACCATATAACGCATCAGATGCTCCGCAACTGCCTGCCTTTGTCCATAATCCTCTTCTCCTGGCTAAGGATGTGAAGCATGTACTTACCCATTGCATCCTCCTTGCCGACTTCTATCTGCAGGAAACAGAAACCCGCCCCTGCTCCCCTGATGATTATATCTGGGTGAAAGAGGACGAGGTAGAACAGTATGGTGTTCCAAGGTTGATAGAAATCATGTTGGAAATGGTTCAAGCTAAATCATAAAAAAGAGGGTGTGTCATAAGGCCATGACACACCCTCTCTTATATATGTTCTGTTAGATATTTCGTCTCAAGCAAGAATTAGTAATTCTGTGCTTCAATCTGGAAGTAGCTCTGTGGGTGGTTGCAGACTGGGCAAACCTCAGGAGCCTTCTTGCCTACTACGATATGTCCGCAGTTAGAGCACTGCCAGATGCAGTCGCCGTCACGAGAGAAGACGAGTTTGTCCTGTACGTTCTTCAAGAGCTTGCGATAACGCTCCTCGTGGTGCTTCTCGATTTCAGCAACCATCTCAAACTTAGCAGCAATCTCCTCGAAACCCTCTTCGCGAGCCTCCTTTGCCATGCGTGGATACATATCGGTCCACTCATCGTGCTCACCATTGGCAGCAGCTTCCAGGTTCTTCTCTGTATCCTGGATAGCACCGCCCTCCAGATACTTGAACCACAACTTCGCGTGCTCCTTCTCGTTAGCAGCTGTCTCCTCAAAGATATTAGCTATGTCTTTGTTCCTTTTAATTCCTTCATAATGTATTCTGTATTAAGTTATTAATATGTTCTTTATTAAATTCATAGACAAAGGTATTGAAAATATTTCAAATATACAAATAAATTAAGAACTATTTATCTTTTTTGGCGCTTATTTAAATAAAATAAAGCAAAACCAAGCATGGCAACACCGAATATCCACGAGATGATGGCACTCGTTACCATACCCAGCGTATGAGTGAATCCCGCTACAACGAAGGTGAGGAAACTCACACAGGCTACAGTCAGGGCGTAAGGCAACTGTGATGATACATGATGTACATGCTTGCATTCCGCTCCCGCACTCGCCATGATGGTGGTATCGCTGATAGGAGAGATATGGTCGCCACATACCGCTCCAGCCATACATGCCGAGATAGAGATGATACGCAATGGGTCGGCAGCTGGGAAGACGGCGATACAGATAGGTATCAGGATACCGAAGGTTCCCCAGGATGTACGTGTGGCAAATGCCAGGAAGGCTGCAACCAGGAAGATGATGCCCGGAAGAAGCATCTGAAGTTCTGATGCACTGCTCGCTACAACCGATGATACATATTCTGCCGCACCCAGCGAGTCGGTCATACTCTTCAGCGTCCATGCCAAAGTAAGAATCAGAATGGCTGGTACCATCGCCTCAAAACCCTTGATGAGACTACTCATCGCTTCGTCGAAAGGCAAGGTCTTGCGAATGGTAAACATCATGATGGTAAGAATCAGGGCAGCCAATGAACCGATTACCAAGCCTACAGAGGCATTGCTCGCAGCAAAGGAATCCACAAAATTGAGATAGTTGGCATTATCGGCATCGAAGAATCCGCCCGAATATACCATGCCCGCCATGCAGAAGATAATCAGCATGATGATTGGTATTACTAGGTCGCTCACGGTTCCCTTTGTTCTTGGAATCCTCTTCCTGTTTGGCTCCCACACCATGCTCAACAATCTGCAGTTTGGTATCGCTCACTTCATCGAGTTTCCCGCCATTGGTTCGTTCGTACCATTCCTTCAGTCTCGCATCATACTTACTCATCGCCTTGAAGTCGAAGCCCAGTATCACGATGCCAAACATAAAGAGGATGGTAAAGAATGCGTAGAAATTAAAAGGTATCGCCTTGCAGAAAAGTGCCAGTCCGTTCTCTCCGCCCGATACGAAGCCCGATACCGCAGCTGCCCAACTCGAGATAGGGGAGATGATGCAGACCGGAGCGGCTGTAGAATCGATGAGATAAGCCAGCTTCTCCTTGGTAACACCGTTGCGCACTGCGATAGGACGCATTACCGAACCCACCGTAAGGCAGTTGAAGTAATCGTCGATGAATATCAGAATGCCGAGCAGGATGGTAGCAATCTGTACGCCAATCTTCGAGTGTACGTGCTTGGAAGCCCAACGGCCGAAAGCAGCTGAACCTCCCGCCTTGTTCATCAGTGAAACGATGCTGCCTAATACCACCAGGAATACTAGAATGCCCACATTCCATGGGTCGGAAAGGCAATGTATCAAACCGTATGCCTTGGCATCATCGCCTTCACCTACAGTGTGGTTTGTCAGGTGAACGAGGAATCCGTCGAAACCTGTTCCCATCGAAATACAATATTGAACGGCACCCAGTATGATACCGATAAAAAGAGAAGAATAGACCTCCTTCGTCTTCAGCGCCAGAGCGATGGCGACAATAGGAGGCAGTAACGACCATGCGGTCCCAATCATGTTGTAATCCATTTTATTGTTTTTTGGCAAAGATAGTGTTTTTTTCGGTAATATATGCAAGCTTTTGGGCAGAAAAATGGTGCTTATGGGTTGATATGATCTGTTTTAGCATATTTTATCATTATAAAGTGTCGTTTTTCTATATTTTTATTGTATCTTTGAAAACTCAAATTGTAACTCAATCTGAGATAGAATGGAAACTCAATTTTAACAACTTAATAATGGAGGACTAATTATGAACATCAATTCTGGTATTAAGCAAGCCGTGATTTTAACCATCGGCATCATCATGCTTGGATTTTGTATCAAGTCGGGACTTGAAAGTGTGATTAGTAATGATCGAAAGGTTGTAGTGAAAGGCCTTGCCGAAAAGGAGGTGGAGGCTGATAAGGTGACGTGGCCTATCGTTTCAAGGAAATAGGCAATGACCTGCCTGAACTCTATCAAAAAAATCAATGCCACCACGAGAACCATCAGAAACTTCCTGGTGGAGAATGGTGTTAAGGCTAATGAAATCAATGTGAATGCGCCTGTAGTCATAGATCTCAATGCTGAACGATATGGCGAAAACCGCCAGGGGTATCGTTATAACATTACTTCCATCATCACGGTTACATCCAAGAATGTGAAACTGGTCCGCAGTATCATTGCCCGTCAGGGTGATCTGCTTCAGAAGGGCGTTGCCATCGTGGATGGTGGTTACGAGAATCCGGTGAAGTATGAGTATGTAGCCTTCCGTCAGATGAAACCTAAGATGATGCAGGAGGCGATAGAGAATGCTGAGCAGACTGCTGCCCAGTTTGCTGAGAACAGCAAGAGTAAGATAGACAAGATTATGAATGCCGACCAGGGCCAGTTCTCTATCGAAGACCGCGATTCCAATACCCCATATATTAAAAAGGTAAGGGTTGTTACTGCCGTTACTTATTCTTTGAAGGATTAGGAGTAGTGATTAGTGAATAGTGATTATTTATTAGTGATTAATTGTAATAAGAGGGTGTGTAATAGACTAATGGCACACCCTCTCAAATTAAAACAACGAAAAACTATGAAGAAAATCATATTAGCAGCTGTTTTATTTCTACCATTTCTGGTTTCTTGTTCCCAGAACAGGAAAGCACCTGCTGTTTCTTCTCAAACGTCTGAAGAGAAGTCTGAGAAAACTGAAACTGCCAAGGTGCAATATCTCACCACATCTGATTTCAGAAAAAAGATTATGGATTACGAGGCTCATCCGGATGAGTGGGTATTCGCCGGTTCCCGTCCTGCCGTCATCGATTTCTATACCACCTGGTGTGGTCCTTGCAAGATGATGGCTCCCGTAGTGGAATCTCTCGCCGGGAAATATGCCGGCAAGATAGATTTCTATAAGGTGGATATCGACCAGGAGTCCGAACTTGCTTCTGTTTTCGGTATCAGCAGCATCCCTACCTTCCTCTTCATCCCCGTGAAAGGCAAACCATCTGTGCAGATGGGTGCTATGCAAAAGGAGGATTTCGAAGGACTGATTGATAAAATTAAAATAAAATGACAATTTGGTAGCATCTCAAATTTCCATGCCTCTCCTTACCTATATGTAGGTATTTTCGGGCGATACCTACTTTTTGATGATGCCCGAAATTTGGAGATTTGTCAGATAATACCTAAATTTGCACTCGGAAAAAATGTTTAACGTAATTAAAAGTATTATAGTATTATGATTATCGAAAATGTTCATGCAAGAGAAATCTTGGATTCTCGTGGCAATCCTACAGTAGAGGTTGAAGTTTCTTTGAAGTCAGGTATCGTTGGTCGTGCATCGGTTCCTTCTGGTGCATCAACTGGTGAGAACGAGGCGCTGGAACTTCGTGATGGCGACAAAAACCGCTATGGCGGCAAGGGCGTCTTGAAGGCAGTAGAAAACGTGAATCAGGTAATTGCTCCTGCTTTGGTTGGCTTCTTTCTGCCTTGGAGCAGCGTGCCATCGATTATAAGATGTTGGAACTCGACGGTACCAAGACCAAGATCTAATCTGGGTGCCAACGCCATCCTCGGTGTTTCTTTGGCTGTGGCTCATGCTGCTGCTGAGTATCTCCACATCCCATTGTATCGCTACATTGGCGGTTGCAATACTTACACTCTTCCTGTTCCTATGATGAATATCATCAATGGTGGTGCTCACTCTGATGCGCCTATCGCCTTCAGGAATTTATGATCCGTCCTGTGGGTGCTCCTTCCGAGAAGGAGGCTATCCGTATGGGTGCTGAGGTGTTCCATGCTTTGGCTAAGCTCCTGAAAAGCCGCGGTCTTTCTACTGCCGTAGGTGATGAGGGCGGTTTTGCTCCTGCACTCGATGGTATAGAGGATGCGCTCGACAGCATCTGCCAGGCTATCAAGGATGCCGGTTATGAGCCAGGAAAGGATGTGAAGATTGCCATGGACTGTGCTGCCAGCGAGTTTGCCGTTCAGGAAAATGGTGAGTGGTACTACGATTATCGCCAGTTGAAGGATGGTAAGAAGAAGGATCCTAATGGTAAAAACTGACTGCTGCTGAGCAGATCAAGTTCCTGGAAGAACTGATTACCAAATATCCTATCGATTCAATCGAGGATGGCCTTGACGAGAACGATTGGGACAACTGGGTAAAGTTGACTGCTGCCATCGGCGATCGTTGCCAGTTGGTAGGTGACGACCTCTTTGTTACCAACGTGAAGTTCCTGGAGAAGGGCATCAAGATGGGTGCTGCCAACTCTATCCTCATCAAGGTGAACCAGATAGGTTCTCTTACCGAGACACTGGATGCTATCGAGATGGCTCACCGTCATGGTTACACCACCGTTACTTCCCATCGTTCTGGTGAAACCGAGGATACAACAATTGCTGATATTGCCGTAGCAACTAACTCTGGTCAGATTAAGACGGGTTCTATGAGTCGTACCGACCGTATGGCTAAGTACAACCAGCTTATCCGCATCGAAGAGCAGTTGGGCAATAGTGCAGCTTATGGTTATAAGAAGTTGAAATAGGAATGATGATATGAAATTGGAAAACACCAATTTCACCATAACAAAACATAATTAGTAATAACTGAATAGATCAGATACGAAATAGATGGGCATGGATGACTGTGAGGGTTGTCCATGCTTTTTTCTTCTATGATGTATCTGTATCTTCATGTGTTTAACTGGATAACTTCGATATATATATATATTGATTATGACAAACGTATTGATTAGTGCTGCCGGGCTTTGCGGTGCCACGATTATTGGTGCCATTTTGGGATTCTTCGTTAAGGAGTTGCCCCATAAATGGAACGACGCCGTATTGGGATATTGTGCCGGAATCATGCTGGCAGCTTCCACGTTGGGACTGATAGTGCCAGCCTTCGAACAGACCAGTCTTTGGTGGCTGGTAGTAATCGGCGTAATGGCAGGAGCCTTGTTTCTGAATGTACTGGATCTGGTAACTCCCCCATCTTCATCATATCACGGGACTAGACCCCGAGGAGCATCGCAATAATGCCCGACTCAGTCAGGTGATGCTCTTCGTGATGGCGATAGCCCTACATAAACTGCCCGAAGGCATGGCTGCTGGAGTGAGTGTCTGTTCGGCAGAGGGAGCAACGGAGTGGGGGTATCCTTCGGTATCGCCCTGCAGAACATCCCCCTGAGGGTATGGTGATTATTGCTCTTAATGATGGCTGGTGTTACAGCAGTCCGCACCTTCTTCATTTCCATCTTCATTGCCCTGCTCGAAGTGGTAGGCATTCTGTTAGGTTTCGGTTTGGGTTCAGCCTCTTCCACCTTCCTCCCCGTGATGTTGGGCTTTGCCGGTGGTGCCATGCTCTATGTAACGAGCGATGAGATGATTCCCGAAACACATGCCCATGGTTTTCAGAAGCAAGCCACCTACGCCCTTCTCCTGGGCTTCATCACCTTTGTGTTGATGGAGAAATATGTATGATTAGATTCTGATGAGCAGCATATAGCAGAGGGTGCCTGCCATATAAAAAGGTTTAAATATCTTAACAAATGGTTGTACTATCAGATTATTTGTTTATCTTTGCTGACGGAAGTGAGAATATCTTAAAAGAAAGATAATTATGAGTCCAAAGTTTAAAGAATATGGAGACGATTTTAAAATCAAATTCGCAAGACACACAGGTAAGCGTCTTGATGATTAATGATAAGGGCATTATGCTTTCTGTAAAAGGTAATGATTATTTTATATCTTATAATAGGATACCTTGGATGAAACATGCATGCATCTCTGATGCCCTTGAGGTAAGAATGAGTGGTAAAAATGCTATAGAATGGCCCAAACTTGATGTGGATTTGGAAATTGATAGTTTGAAACATCCAGAACGTTATCCCCTCATTATGAAGAGAAATGAATTAGAAGTATTGTAATGTTCCTATAAAATGTTGAGCCTTTCTGCATACTCTTGCAGAGAGGCTTTTCTGATTAATTATATCATCAAAAAGTTGGAAAAGTGTAAGAAATGGCCTGAAAATGGATTGGAAAAATGTATGAAATAGGCAGTTTTTACCTTGGAAAAATGTATTTAAGTGTGTGATGGATTTATCGGGATTAAAAGTGTAGAATTCTGATGAGCAGCATATAGCAGAGGGTGCCTGCTGCTATCGACCACATCATATTCCTTTTCCATACGTGGATGAGAATGGTGAACTTGGTTTATTTTGCAGGTTTCTGTTGTAAATTTGTTGCAAAAGTGTTGTAAGTTTGAGCTTTTTTATTAATTTTGCAAGCACAAACCAAATATTGACAAAATATGGCAAAAATTATTGTAAATACAACAGAAGTTTCTGTTTTGAACCTAAATGGTGAGGACTATATCTGTCTAACAGATATGATGAAAGCAAAAGATGGTGAGTTTTTTGTAACAGATTGGTTACGTAATAGAAATACATTGGAATATATTGGAATTTGGGAGAAGATATACAATCCGAATTTTAATTATGGCGAATTCGCCATAATTAGAAATCAAGCGGGATTGAATCGCTTTAAAATAAGTGTTAAGGATTTTGTACAGCGTACTAATGCAATATCTCTTCAATCTAAAGCTGGTCGATATGGTGGAACTTATGCTCATAAAGATATTGCATTTGAGTTTGCGATGTGGATAAGTCCTGAGTTTAAAATCTATATGGTCAAGGAGTTCCAACGCTTAAAAGCGGAGGAACAAGCTCAATTGGGTTGGTCTGCTAAGCGTGAACTTTCTAAAATCAACTATCGCATTCATACTGATGCGATAAAGCATAACTTGATTCCTACTGAAATTACGCCTGCGCAAGCTTCTCTGATTTATGCAAATGAGGCTGATGTTCTGAATGTGGCAATGTTTGGTATGACTGCGAAGCAGTGGCGAGATTTGAATCCCGAAAAGAAGGGTAATATACGTGATTACGCAACTGTCAACGAGTTGATTTGTCTTTCCAATATGGAGAATCTCAATGCGGTATTTATTGATCAAGGAATGCCACAAGGTGAACGTTTGGTTAAGCTTAATCAAATAGCAATCCAGCAAATGCGTGTATTAGAGGATGATGGTGATGATAGAAAATATTTGAAATGATGTTTTTGAATATCGACTTAGCTACTGTGGTTTAACGATTTTGGGAAGGTTTATATAATCCTTCTTTTAAACCCCTCGAATTCGAGGGGTTTAAAAAAAAGCAGGTCTTAATGCTTTTATTGCTCTTTCTCCTCACTAGTGCCCGGATAAAATCTCAGAAGAGGTATCCCTCTATATATTGAGACTCCGGACAGTAGTGAAGTAATAGTATTATCAGATTATCATCAAAAAGTTGGAAAAGTGTAAGAAAGTGCCTGAAAATGGGTTGGAAAAATGTATAAAATTGGCTGTTTTTATCTTGGAAAAATGTAATTAAGTGATATACAACTACATTCTTGCCATAATGTTGCTTACATATATAATAAGGTTTAAATAACCCAAAAGCAACATGAATTACAAATAAAAAAGTAAGTATTATGGCAACAGTAAAAGTAAAATTCAGAGCATCCTCGGTGCCAGGAACGGAAGGCACATTGTATTATCACCTCATTCACCAGCGCTGCCTGCGCTGGATCAGTACTGACTATCATGTCTTTCCGGACGAGTGGAACGACAAGAAGTCGGCTATCATTGCTTCTAACCGCAACAACAGACAGGCGCATCTACAGCTCATCCAGTCACAGATAGATTGGGAGATGAAACAGATGCAGCGTATCATCCGTGATAAGGATGCCGAGGGCATCCCTTATACCATTGATGACATAGACAAAGAAATACAGCAGCTGCCACCCCTGCCAGAGCGTCTTTACCTTCTTCCGCCAACAGATAGCCAAGAAGGCGCAGATGCAGTGCATTGGCACCAAGAGCAACTATGTCAGTGCTGCCAACAGATTTATGGAGTTTCGTCATCACGAAGACCTCACCTTCTCTCAGATGACCAGCGAGATGATGGAAATGTATCAGGCATGGCTATGGAACAGAGGTGTCGGACAAAACACCGTGTCCTTCTATCTGCGAACCCTGCGCACATTCTACAACAAGGCAGTGGAAACAGGCCATGCGCCAGCCAAGGATATCTTTGCTCACGTGCAGACCGCTAACGTGCGAACTGCCAAACGAGCCATCTCTGTAAAGGATATTCGCAAGATAGAAAACCTGGACTTGCCAACAGGTTCCGCCCTTGACAAGGCACGAGACCTGTTCCTGCTCAGCTTCTATCTCCGAGGCATGGCATTCGTAGATATGGCGTTCCTGAAGAAGACAGACTTGAAATGTGGCTTGGTAAGCTATAACCGTCGCAAGACCCACCAAAACCTCAACATCGAGTGGATGAAACCAATGCAAGCCATCATCGACAAGTACGCCAAACAGACCAAGAACTCCCCTTACCTGCTCCCCATCCTGACAGGCAAGGAATCCTCTCCATACACGGCATACCGCAAGGTGGAGCACAACACCAACTACAACCTGAAGAAAATCGGTGAGATGGTAGGCTTGAAGATACCGCTCACTACCTATGTGGCACGCCACACATGGGCAAGCGTAGCCTTGCACATGAACATCCCAATAGCCACAATCAGCCAGGGCATGGGACACAACTCCTATAAGACCACACAGATTTACTTGCAGTCATTAGACGTAGCAACCATCAATGAAGCCAACAAGCGGATTATAAAAACGATCTCAAAAAAGAGTTGTAAACAAATCGTTATGTTTACCCCATTTCGGAATGATGGGGTAAAATTTTTAGCAAACTTCGCCCTTTCTTCTTAGAAGAGAGTAATTTGGTTACAAAAGTACGAAAAATAGTTGGATTACGTGTCCATTTTTTATATTTTCTGTGTCCTTCCCCAAAATTTAACACAAATGTTTAGCAAATCTGCCTAGGGTATTCCTGTAAATGGCAGATTTGCACTTATTTTCGGCAGTTGTTGCCCTTTTCTAAGAAGAAAGCGCAAAAGATGTAAAATAAAGCTACATGTGTAGAGGCTGTATGGCTAATACTCATTATATAAGATTATGCATAATCATAAGAAATGGACCAGGCTTCCACAACCATCATGTATGGTTGCAGCTGAGGACATAAAGTAGAACGAGAATATGACGCAGGATTGCTTGAATTCACCTTCTACAGCCGACGTAAGCAAACGCTTACCAAAGGGCATCCACGTTATCGGGGCTGAAAGACTTTCGGATCCGAGTGTAGAAGGAATATCCCAACGTAAACGGATCAGAAAGAAAGAAGACCCTTCCACCAACCCCACTTCATGGAGTTATATTTTTATTCTTCACATGGCAGCTAAAGGGATGGAGAAATGGCTTGAAAAATTTAATGCTGACGAGAAAAATATCAAACAACCTTATTTCATTCATAAAACCCTTCGTTATTCCTACAAGGATGAGGAAAAACAACAAGGAGTGAAAAAGACTTTGGAGCAATCTGTCAGCGGACTTGTCTTCTTGCAAGGTACGGTGAAGGACCTACAAGAATTTCTTGCAGATTATTTTCCCCAATTTCATTTAGTCAAAGACCGCAGTTTAGGGCGACCTGCATCCATCAAGGACTCCATCATGCAGCCCTTTATGAATGTGATGAAGACCCATCCGGAGCAGGTTACATTCCTTCGTGATGATTTTGAGAAGTTTGCCAAAGACCACGTGAAGTTGCGTGTCCTTTCAGGACCATTCAAAGACTATGAAGGCTACATTGTCCGCATAGACCGTGACCGCCAGCTCGTCTTCGACTTCGGTGGGCGAGCTGTAGCCATCCGTGGCGTACATAAGGAAGACTTCGAAGTTGTAGAAGAGTAGTAGAACAACAATACTGTTAATATGTTTATGTTGAACCCCGAACATTAGCCAGGCGGTCCCAATCAGCATGCTGTCCCCAGGCGGTCCCATCCCGCACAACCATGGCGAGGGCTTTGATGCCCCGCCAACCTTAGAGCGTAGCGGTTCTGAGCACCGGAGGGCGGTTACATCCCTAATCCCTATGGTAGGGATTTAGGGCTTGGGTATAGTAAGGACCCCCTCTTCGCAAGAGGGGGACAGGGGAGTCGAAAAATACAATAATTAATAAGGAGATTACGTTATGAACATAGAAGAGAAAAAAAAGCAGATAAGGAAGCAGAATCATTTTGTGTGTTGTAATGTTAGTCATAAGCCAAGCATAGGTTAATAAATACAATATTCCTCATTCGAGTGGCGACAAGTGCAGAGCGATACTGCAATGAGGAACAAAATAAAATTAAACTAAATGATTACACTACGACAACTCCCTTATATTGATATACTTTCATTGAATGACATGATGTCTTTCGATACGAAAGTCAATATCATTGAGCATTGCAAACTCGCTCGTATAGATATACCGAAGAGTTGGCGCAAGGCACAGATTGCAGATGCTTTGGCCGATATATTCACCAAAGACCCATTATGGACGCTTGAGGTTTTGCCTGAAGAAGAGTTGGAAATTCTCAAGAAGCTTTTGTCCTCTTCAACAGAAGAATGCATCAAGTATCCAAGGAATGATGCGAAGTATCTCCTGATGCAGAAGTTGCATTTAGTTGTAACTTATGAAGCAGCAACGGAATGGCATATTTTTATGCCGAGTAGTATACGAAAAGTTCTGGATAATGTACCATTGGGCGCAATCCATGTCAAATCAGAGATACCAGTTACTCTAAAGGAAAAAGGTGATCATATCAACCTGATTGACATCTTGGAGCACTATCCCAAGTTAAGTCAAGTAGCCTTCTTCGTCACCTTGGAATTAGTCAATTTGAACTTAGGCAATAAGTTTCCTTACGAAGCCTTCCTCCCATACATTGATGACCTCCAGGGATTAGAGGAAGCCATGATGAAGGGAGCCAAGCAACCAACATTAGAGCGCTATGCCGAACTTCTGCTGATGGATATGCGAACCTTGTACAGTTCCATCGAAAAGATGGTGCCTACATTAGAGGGCAAAGATTCTTCAACCCTGACAGATGCACAGTATGACTATGCAATGCATAGTGGTACGATGCTGAATGCGATGCAGAAGATCTTCCTTCGTTTCCATCACATCCCATCCGAAGATTTAGCCAAGATGGTTCTAGCCAACAAAAAGAAGAGCGGTCTTCTTCACTTCGAGGAATTAGAGAAGATGGCACAGGAAATAGCCGAAGAACTATTGATGGACCTGATGAAGTTTACGATGGGGGTATAAATCTGTTTTAGGTTAAAAAGAAACCTGAGCACTTCTGTAACTATCAGTTTGGGCAATATTTGCCTACACAGCCTCGTTCGATTGGCGATGCCCTCCATCTCCATGCGGTCCCATCCCGCACAATCTGGCGTAGACCGCTTTGGTCCGCCAACCTTAGAGCGTAGCGGTTCTGAGCACCGGAGGGCGGTTACATCTCTAATCCCTATGGTAGGGATTTAGGGCTTGGGTATAGGGTAAGGACCCTCCCGCAGGGGGTTCTGTCCCCTAGAAGGGGAACCGAAGGGGTCGAAAAGACTATTGAAGGTAGGTTTTCGAAAAAAGCCTTTTTTAATGGGAAAAAGCGATGCCAATGAGCGCAATGAAAACTCGTTTTCAAATTGCCGAGTGCAGCTCACTTTTTATCAACAAAGAGGGACGGGGTGATTTTAGAAGAGCGATACTGCAATGAGGAACCCAATATAACATTTTTCGAAAACTGATAGGTGTAACTACTTGTAATATAGTGGTGACGCTGTAATGTTGATATACGAAAAAACTCCCCATCTGTTTTCAGATGAGGAGCATTTTCTAGAGATGGAAGTCGATTTCCTTCAGCCATTCCTTGACATCGAAGCAAGGACAGCTCTTGCGAACCCAGGGGAGGTCGCGATGACCTAGTATCTCGGCATCGGGATAGTCGAGGACGAGACTGTAGAGAAGGTCTTCCAGAGATGCTTTCTGGGCTGGAGTGCGAGTGTCGGCAGGCTTGCCTTTCTCATCGAGACCACCCTCGTAGCAGATTCCGATGCTGTGGGCGTTGTAGTGGCGGGCGTGAGCATCCTCTTCGCTTTCTGGACGGCAGGGATAGACCACGCCATCCTTCGTAATGTAATAGTGGTAACCGATGGAGTGGAAACCACGGGCCTTGTGGCAGGCTTCTAAGGCTTCTACTGGGAAGTCCTGGTTTACACGTGTGGCACTGCAATGTACCACGATCAAATCGATTTTTCTTTGATTCTTCATTGGATTCTATGGATTTTAAAGGGTTAATGATTGTTTCCCACAGATTTTCACAGATTTTTGACTCCTTCGGAGTTTTTCCATTGAGGTTTGGTGATAACTGTTGCTTGCAACAAGATTATCTGTGTATATCCGTGAGATCTGTGGGAGAACTAAAATATCACTTGCAGCTCTGCACACAGAAGGAGCTGAGAACGGCAGTGAGGACGGTGATGACGAAGTTGATGACTTTCTGGATTGTTTCCTTTTTCATTTTAATTAGTGATTAGTGTAATTAGTGATTAATGTTTAATTTTCCCACAGATTACACAGATTTTCACAGATTATTGACTCCTTCGGAGTTTTTTGCAGTGAGACCTGATGAGTATAAGACCGTTGCTTGCAACGAAGAATTATCTGTGTAAATCTGTGAGATCTGTGGGAGACCAAGAAGGAAGCGGGCAGGATGAGCAAGTATCCGTTCAGGGCGATGATTTGACAATGTTGAATGGTGAGTGATGAACTCATTCCTGATGGGACCCTCGGATTACTCCGGACTGCATCCTGCCGATGCGCTTTCTCTTGTTTCAGATGCGAGGCGGGTAGGGCTACTCTAAGCCGTCGCCTCCTCCTTCTCCAGTGGTTCCGCTACCGCCCTGGTTGGTGTTGTCACCACCAGGGGTATCCTTCCCGGGATCCGGGGTGGTATCCGGAGTGGTGCCATCACCTAACAGAGCAGAGGCCTTCTTCAGCGTAGCTCCGAGGTTGATGGTCTTGGCGCTGAACTCACCGGTGCCACGAGCACGGAGACGGAAACCTTCGATGTTCTTGGCGATGGTGAACTCCTTCTCTGAGGCGGCTCCCTCCTTGTTGCGGATGCCGATGGAGAAGATGGCGAGGTCGTCAATCTTCACAGCGAAACCTTGCAAGGTGAGTTCCTTTGACGCACGATACCATATCGGTAATCATGCCCTTGATGGCTCCCTTAGAGAAAAGGAGTGTTGTGGCTAGCCATGTGTTCGGCCAGGCCGTCGATACCTACCGTCTGAGTGATGACTGGATAGGCGTAATACTTGCCGTATGCCTCTGGCATCTTGGCGTTCTGATTTAGTTTTAGTACGTAAAGCAACATAAGTTTTTAAGTGTTAATGGTTAATGTTGAGTGGGCGCTGCGCAGTGCCTGATTCTTGAACACGAATCTCTCGAATCTCACGAAATTTTCTCCTCGCGGAGTTTTTGTTTTCCCACAGATCTCACAGATTTTTGACTTCTTTGCTGTGAGCCTTAGTGAGTACCGTTGCTTGCAACGAAGAGAATCTGTGCAAATCTGTGAGATCTGTGGGAGACTCTTTCTGAATCACAATGCAAAGATACAACATTTCTTTTTCCCAACTCACCGATGCTCATTGTTGCTCACCGATACTCACCGATTATCACTGATAAATATCAGGGTTCTCCCAAATGGAAGAAAATATAGGATACTTGCAGAGGATTGAACTCCTTGCAGCTCTTGTTGTATCCACTCTTCAGCAACTGCTCGTAGAGCTGGGTGCATCTTACTATCCATCTCATCAGATGGGCTCTTGCCACGTCCGGGTCGGAATCCGGAAAATAGAGCAGGGCTAACTCCTGCTTGGTGTAACTTCGTAAATCCATTTTCTTATAATGTTGAATTTTCCCACAGATCTCACAGATTTTCACGGATTTCGACTCCTTCGGAGTTATTTGCTATGAGGCATAGTGAGTACCTGTTGCTTGCAACAAGATTATCTGTGTAAATCTGTGAGATCTGTGGGAGACTAAGAATAATGTTGAATGTTATCTATTAGGGTTATGCTTCGTAAATATGATACTTAGCCATCGTAACTATGATACTTAGCGGTCGTAACCAAGATACTTAATCCTCCACGGTATCGTTAGGATCGATGAAGGCATCGTTGTTGATTTCGCTACCTTCCTTCTCTATCACAGCCCAGCCGTTGCCGTTCTTCTTGTGAATCTTCTTGAATCCAAGCCGCTTCATCACGTTACCGATGTTCTGGTTGTTCAGGTTCTGGCGAAGGGCAGGGTTCACACCTATCCTCTCCAGTATCTCAGCACTGTAGCGGAACTTGATAAACTGTAGCGGCGTATCTGGCTCCGGCACCCGGTAGTAACGGAGTATCTGCTCCTCGGCATAGTTGGCTACCATGAAGAGGCGGTTGTGACTGCGCATCAGTTCGATGTCATCCCTCGTCAACCAGTATGTCCACTCCAGAGGCTCGCCCTTAGGATGGCTCATCACCTCCTGACCCAGTGCCACTGCCTCGGCAAACACGTGGTCGTAGTCTATCGGGTGCTCTATCGGACTCTCGATGCTCTTTACCAGCCAAGGACAGTAGCGGCGGTTCTCCTCGTCGGTGATGAACTGCTGGTTGTTGGTGGTGCCGCAGAGCGATCCGCGGTGGGGCATCTCCGAACGGTACTTGTCGTAAGGTCGGCGTATGGAGAATGTCACCTTGGTCATGTTGCTCTCGAAGGCGCTCAGGTTCTTGCCGAATACCATCTCAAACTCGTCGAGACAGAGCAGAGCCTTGCTGCTGAAAGCCTCCATGAAGTCCTTGTCGGTATAGGCGCCCGTCGAGTCGTTGAGGAAGTACTGGCGCAACTGTGGGGGCAACAGCATGTGGAAGAACGTGGTCTTGAAGATGCCGCCCTTGCCCACGAAGATGAGTATCATCTGGTTCACCACCTTCAGCGTTACCCACGCCACCACCATCGCTACCAGCCACTTCTTGAAGAAATAGCGGAAGAGGCTCTGCGTATGCTCGTTGTCGGGCAGGTTCTCCACCTCGATGCGGTCGGCGAGCTGGTCGATGTAGTCGGGATCCTCTCCCTTCTTCCATTTCGGCAGACTGCGCAGATAATCGTCCAAGGGATCGAACGGCTCGCTGAAGTCGCTGTTGATGATGTTGTGCAAGGTCTTCTCTGAGAGATGCAGTCCCGACTCGTCCATTTCGCTCCAGATGGAGTTCTCGATATTGTCGTCGATGCGTACCCAGTCAGGATACTTGCCGTCTAAAACGAAGCGGCTCTCCACCTCGTAAAATCCCGTCAGCACGTTTCGGCGGAACAGATAGTGGGTGAGTAGCCACTGCTTGATGCCCCTTACCGATGGCTTGGCGCTGCGCCCCTCGCCATGGCGATAGAAATGCCAGATACCAAACTTGTTCAGATGCTTGTAGCGAGACTTGATGACGGAAGCCGTATCTTCGTAGCTGGTGCCAAACTCACGGTCGGCGTAAGTCTGAACTTCTTCCTGCGGGATGCCATAGTAGATGCAGATGTCGGCAAAGTGCCATACATACTCGTTGTGATGCTCAGGCTCGAACCGATAGCCCCACAGGTCGAGCAGTTCCTTGATATGGGAAGCTGCCTCCTCGATGGTAGGCGCACCCTTGTCGCCTGACTGCGCCTCCTCTTTCACCTTGCTGCTTCGCTTTCCTCCCTTGGCGTTTCGCCTGGCAGAATACTTCGCCTGCAATGCTTTCTTCGTGTAGAGGGGGTTCAGATCCTTCGGCCCCAAGGCAAAAGGCTCGGCATCCCAACGGAAATAGGCATCCGGGTCGTAGGCAAGACCGGCGCATCGGGTGATGTCTACACACTGCTTGTCGGGAGCGATACCCAGGAGCTGGGTGTAGTAAGCCATCGCCTTCTGCAGTACGGCATCGAAGAGTTCGAGCACGCTGATGTCGTCGTCATCCACAGGATGGTAGGCACAGAATACTCTGAATCCCCTACCGCTCACGGTGATATACTCTACCATCGTATGACTGTCGCCTCTCACCAGTCGGATAAGCTGCTCCATATCTTCCTTCTTCACATGGTCGAAGTCGAGTTGGAACATGTAGGTAGGTTTGAGGAAGTCGGCAAGTTGTCTGCCGTAGCCGTTCATGAGTGCCGAAACCGTGATGGCAGGCATCTCAGGCTTGTACTGGTCGGCAAACTGCTTGCTGATGGCGAGGCGCTTGCGGTAAGTCTCAGTCATCATTCGTAGCTCAGGGCTAGAGGTAATCACGCTCTTGAGATACAACCAGTCGGCGAGTGGATGGCTCTCCGAAGATTTGATACAAGGGAAGTACGATGGCATCGTAGCTGTCCCATTCATGCTGTTGTTAGGGTCTTTTTTCATTTTTTAAAATTATCGATTGTTAATATATTAATCTGTTGATTGCAACGTTCTCTAACTAAGAGTGTGGGTGAACACTTGGCGATGAAGTCGGTGAAGGGTGAACCCCGATGCCAACCTTTAGCGTTAATAATGTGTTAAAAACACTATATAACCCATTATAATAGAGACTCTTATATTTCTAGCATGCGCTGTATATACAAAGTTCTTTTTACTAGGGTTCACCCCGGAGCCGAAAAAAGGTGAATGCTTGGGGCAAGTGTTCACCCCGCTGTTCACAATCGGTAACTTAAAATTGCTTCAGCCCTCGTTCTTGAAAGCTGCTGCGAATTTAAGAAAAAAAGTTGATACCGCCAAGAATCCTGTACCTACATATATAGGTACAAAAGGCGATGATTTTATAATAGCTTAACAAAAGATATTCAAATTTTTTAAATATATTAAGAGATGACACGATTTACAAAAACCAAAAGGCACTGTGCGCTTTGACGGATACCATCCTCGGCGGCAGTAGCAATGTGGTACGCACCTTAAAGGTGGCTGGCCACATGAATGAGAATTCAGTCAAGCATGTCTAAGAGGGTTATGCCAGTCATACCCAGTCCTACTGCCTGCTTCGTTCTTCGCTGAAGAAGCAACACTGTACCAAAGACCAGGTGATGCAGATAATGGACTATCTTGACAACATGGAAGAGGAGTATCACAAGTCCTATCCCGACGATCCCTGCCCGATGGACGGTGGCTATAAGGCGAGCTTCGAAAGGTTTGTGATAGAATCTTGAGAGCAGAGTGAGGAATGTTGAATTTTCCCACACTGATCTCACTGATCTTTTACTCCTTTGGAGTTTTTACTGAGAGGCAAAATGAGAATCCCCGTTGCTTGCAACGAAGAAATCTGTGTAAATCCGTGAGATCTGTGGGAGACTAAGAAAATAATGTTGAATGTTGATTTTTGAATACGAATCTCTCGAATCTCAGTAAGCATGATACAATATAACTTTTTCAAAAACAGATACGTGTAACTACTTGTAAAATAGTGGGGACGCTGTATTGGTGATATACATATAAAGTATTTAATGATTGAAAAATAAATTAAGTAGATGAAAATAGTATTAAGTACTGATAGTATGATTTCTGCAGTGCGCCTTAAAGGTGCGATATTGCGAGCTGTAAAGGGTGAGAATTCCGATATTTCTATCGAAACCTGGAGCTATGTCAGGACAAGTGATAATTTTGATGTCATATATCATAATAAGGAACAGTATGTAAATGATCCTACAAAGAATGTTCTTTTTTAAAGTGGTGCAAGATGGCAATGATGTATTATTAACTGTTGCATGGTGGAAGAGAAACCCTGACCCTTCATGGGAAATAAGAAGTCTTCATGTTGGGCGTTTGGTTGAGCTTTTGTTGACTTATTTCAAAAATAAGTTTATCAGTTTTAAAATTGTGGATTTTAATTAGAAAGATTATGGTTTCAATCACCCGTGAAGATGGAGAGGTCAGCAATGAACTTTTATCAGGAATTACTGATAATTTAAAGTTCTTCATCGAAAATATAACTTGCGTAAGAGAAACATTTGGTTTTAGTCAGACTACATTATCAACGCAATTAAATAAAACGCGTAAAGAATTAGCTGAGTTTATAAACCATAATAAAATCAGTGAGAAAGAGGACGAAATAGTTATCCCTAACACTAAGCGTAAAAGCTATCGTAATCTGGAAAGAAGTGTTAGAAGAGCAGAACAAGCTTTTAACTTGATTCCTCCTAGCTATTTAGTTTCATTGGTTTCTTTATTTGATTCTTTTTATGCTGGTCTTGTAAGATGTATTTATAATTTATGTCCTGAAAAATTGCAAGATAGTGATATGTCCTTTAAATATAGAGACTTGAAAGACTTGGATTCTGTTAGAGAGGTAAAAGCAGATTATAGTAGAAAATAAAATAGAAAATCTCTTAAGAGGTTCTCATGAGGAGCAATTCAAATGGCTAGCTTCTGCAATAGGAGTTTCTACATTAATGCAGTTTCAAGGATGGAGCGAATTTATCGAGATTACAGAGCGTAGAAATTTATTTGTGCATGCAAATGGAAAAGTTTCAGCTCAATATATAAACATTTGTAAAAAACACAAATCTATTGATGGTAATATTTCTATAGGTTCTACCTTAGAAGTAAGCAAAGAATATTTTGAGAATGCATTTAAAAATTTATATAAGATAAGCATAATGCTTTCTTATATGTTATCTTGTAATGTATACTTGGCGAAATTTACTGATGATCAGAATTCGGTTGATAAACATTTAATATCTCACATATTTGAACTTATATCAGATGAATTGTATGACGTTGCAATAGATGTGTCGATATTTGCATTAGGCGTGAAGTTTAAGCATTCTATATACGACAAGTGTTTCTTTACATTAAACTTAGCTCAGGCTTATAAATGGGCAGATAATCAAGAAAAATGTATAGAAGTGCTCAGAAATGAAGATTGTTCAGCATGGAGAGATGAATTCTTGCTTCCAAAATATGTACTAGAAGATGATTACGAAAGTGCATATAATCTGATGGCAAAGGTGGGTGACAACAATGGAGTTCTAACAGCTACAGCTTATAGAGATTGGCCTATCTTTAAAGAAATAAGAAAGGAAACAAAATTCTCAGATTTGTTCCATGAGATATTTGGAGAACAATTAAGAGAAAATGTTAATGTTGGTAACGAAAAAATGATTAATGAAGAAAATGTTGCCAATAAAGAAGTTCAATAAGTAATTCAATTATGATACAACCAAAGATTTCAGTAGTGACGTTATGCTATAATGCCGTCTTTGCAAATGGGATGTAGCCTTTCCGTAATAGTTCATGCCCCGGCGGTCCCATCCCGCAAAATATGGCGAAGACCGCTTTGGTCCGCCAACCTTAGAGCGAAGCGGTTCTGAGCACCGGGTAGGGCGGTTTCCTTCTTCTCGCCTGAGGAGAGAAGACCGAGATGAGAGGTGGAGCCTTCCTTAACGGTAAGGAAGGACGGGTAGGTTTTCGAAAAAACAGCACCATCATGTAACAGCAGTAGATGTAATCCCAGAGAAGGTGGAGAAACTCAACAATAAGATTTCTCCAATCCAGGACGATTACATCGAAAAGTATTGCTATATCGCTGCAGCGTAGGTAAGGCATCAGATTGTATGAATGCAAGAACTGCGTAGTTCATGCAGCCGATGAAAGCAAGGTGGTAATTCAAGGCTTGGATGACCATATCGTTGCCGAGAAGAATGGACAGCTGCTTGTTTGCTCTTTGAAAGAGGAGCACAGAATTAAGAAATTTGGAAAGTAATTTATGTCAAATCAAACATCAGATAATAATAAACGAATAGCGAAGAATACACTACTTCTATATCTTCGAATGTTTTTTACTATGGCAGTGTCTCTTTATACAAGTAGAGCTGTTTTAAATACATTGGGAGTTGTAGATTATGGTGTATACAATGTCGTTGGTGGTATAGTTGTTGTGTTCTCTTTTGTTAATGGAGCCATGGCGACTGCAACTCAGAGGTATATAACCTTTGCCCTTGGAAAGCAAGATGAAAACTGGTTAAAAACAGTCTTTTCGACATCTTTACAGATACATCTCATGTTATCTGTGGCTGTTGTGCTATTAACTGAAACCATAGGATTATGGTTTCTTTATAATAAGATGCAAATACCTGTTGATAGAATATCGGCTGCTTTCTGGGTTTTACAGTGCTCGATAGGAACAAGTGTTATCATGATATTGAGTGTGCCTTATAATGCCACCATAATTGCACATGAAAGAATGTCGGCTTTTGCTTATATTTCCGTGCTGGAGGTTATATTAAAATTGGCAATTGTTTTTTTGCTGTTAATTTCACCTTTTGATAAGTTGATATTTTATGCCATTCTCTTCATGCTAGTTCAGTTAGGTATTCGTATTTGTTATAGTACCTATTGCCAACGTCATTTTAAAGAAACCATATATTGTAGGGTGTGGAATAAAAAAGCTTATTTAAGGAAATGTTAGGATTCGCTGGTTGGAACATATTTGGTAATATGGCTGGTATGTTGTCTGCACAGGGAGTCAATTTGATATTGAATGTATTTTTTGGTCCTGCCATAAATGCAGCTCGTGGCCTGGCAGTCCAGGTTCAAACCGCAATCGAACAGTTTGCTGCAAATTTTCAGATGGCAGCTAATCCACAGATAACGAAGACCTATGCACAGGGTGACTTGGAAAGTATGCATAAGTTGATAATACGAACTTCACGTATTACTTTCTTTTTGCTTTTTATGTTTACATTACCATTGTTTTTTTATGCTGAAGGTATTTTAAAATTGTGGTTAAAAATAGTACCACAGTATACTGCAATATTTCTTCAGTTGTCTTTGTTGGTATCTATTGTTGATGGTGTTGCCTATCCTTTAATGACAGGTGCTCAAGCAACGGGTAAAATAAGAAAGTTCTTAACCGTTATTGCTGTAATTGCATTAATGATAGCACCTGTTTCATATGTAGTTTTAAAGCTAGGTGCTAAACCTTATATGGTATATGTTGTTCATCTGGTAATTTGCTCTAGCATTTTTGTTGTTCGTCTCTACTTAATTAAACCATTGATAAATCTTAATATAAGTCAATATTATAAGGAATTATTTTCTAGTATATTTCCCGTTGCTTTTATAAGTACGCCTATAGCATATTTTATTTCCGTTTTTATGAAGGATACCCATATAGTATCATTATTCTTTGGAATGGGATTATGTATTCTAGTTGTATTGCTAACTACTTATCTTTGTGGCTTGGAAAAAAGAAAAGAATGTTTGTTAATAATAAATTATCATCAGTTCTATGCAAGGTAAAACATTAAAAAAAGGTTGTTGTTCGTTGGGTATGATGTAACAGATCCTAATTCTTGGTCTGGTACTCCTTATGCTATATATACAGAGTTTATTAGGCAAGGAGTTGATGTCGTTACATATAATCCTTATAAATGGAAGCAGAATAGAATAGCTAGTATATTAGTTCGCATTTTGCATAAAACTATTTTGCCTTCTTTGGGCAATGATTTATCAGTTTGGGATCAATTGATTTTAAGTATCTTAATTAAAAGAAAATTAAAGAAAGAAGGGATTGATATTGTATTCTATACAGCAAATGGCGCTAGTATATCAAGTAAAAAGATTCAGTCTTATCTTTTTTCAGATGCTATATCTCATGAAAGATATAAGTATTATCCTTACGCTAAGAAAAGAAGTAAATGGAAAGATAAGCTTTTAAATTTTTTACTAATTAATTCAGAAGACAGACAGTTACTTTCTATGGAGCATATTTTCACCCAGTCTGATTGGGTGAAAAATTACCTCCATGACGATTTAGGTTATCCCGAAGATAAAGTAGAAAAGGTAGGCTTCGGACTGAACGTAAAGCTTCTTGAAGGAAAAAAGAATCATGATAATAACTTATTATTGATTGTTCTTAGAAAAGGTAATGAGAAGTTAAAAGGACTTTGTTTGCTATTAGAGGCATTTAAAGAAGTTAAAAAGCAAATACCGGAAGTAAGACTAGCTGTTGTTGGTACAGATGGTGAAAAACAAGATGGTGTAACCTATTATTATAATCAATCTCGTTCAGTAACATTAGAGTTATTTAAACAAGCTACCTTATATGTTATGCCAGCTTTAAAATGAACCAAACGGTCAAACATATTTAGAGGGGTTGGCTAATAAGGCTCCAATCGTTGGCTTAAATCGATTTGCTTTCCCTGAATTCTCTGGTTATGGTAAATATGGTTATATATGTCAGAATGAGGATCCTAAAGAACTAGCTGATATTCTGATACAAGCATTAAGTAATAAAGAAAGCTTAAAGGAAAAGGCAAATGCTGGCTACAATTATATAGCAAATCTTAATTATAATTGGGAAAATATTGTCAAACGATTTATTGAAGTAATATTTAAGTAGTATATGAGACCATTACACATTATAATGCCAATGGCTGGTGAGGGTAGCCGTTTCTTGAAAGAGGGATGGACTACTCCTAAACCTTTGATTAAGTTGCACGACAAGGAATTGTTTCTTCGTGCCATCGGGAGTGTCAAAGTAGAAGATGCTCCGATGAAGTATTCGTTTATTGTTCGACAGGAACATATAGACAAGTATCAAATAGATGAGAAGATTAAGCAGATACTTCCAGACGCAAATATCTTCTCTGTTCTGAAAACAACAAGAGGTGCTGTGGAGACTTGTTTGATGGCTCGTTCTGCTATTGCACCAGGAGATTCCATTGTCGTGATGGATTGTGATTTGGAGTTTAAGAGCAAGGATTATGTAGAAAATATCGAATCTATTCTGTCTAAGTCAATAGAAGATGTAGATGGTGGAATGCTGGTATCTTTTGACTCAGACCTTCCAAAGTATAGTTATGCTGAGGTAGATGCTGATATGAATGTTATCAGAACCGCAGAGAAAGAGGTGATCTCTCATCATGCTCTTTGTGGAGCTTATTTCTTCTCAAAAGCCCAGAGTTTCTTGAATGCTGCAGATGCAATGTTGGCTGATACTCATTTCTCAAAGCCTGAGTTCTATGTATCTTTGCTTTTCAATACACTTTTGCAGAATGGTGAGCATGTTAAGTTAGCTAAAATGGAGGTGTATTACTCATACGGCACTCCTGAAGAACTAAAACGATATATGTAATGTCACGGATAAAACTACTGATAACAGACTTTGATGGAACTTTGGTTGATACCTTTGAGGCAAATTTAGCTTACCAGAAGGCATTCTCCCAGTTCGGCTTAAATTTAACAGAGCAGCAATATAAAGATTGTTTCGGTTTCCGATTCGATGACTTTATGGAGCACATGGGAATCTCTGATACAGTCATCAAGCAAGGTATCAGAAAGGCTAAGGGTGATTGTTATCCTCTCTTCTTTGACAAGTTGCAAGTTAACCATTCTCTTCTTTCAATGTTGAAGTCCTTCAAGCAAGCAGGGGGATTGACCGCTGTGGCATCTACGGCACGAAAGAAAAACTTAATGAATGCCTTGGAGCATATAGGAGCCTTGGAAGCTTTTACGCTGATTATAGCTGGCGAGGATGTTGAGCATGGGAAACCCAATCCTGAGATATATAATAAAGTTTTAGAGAAGTTGAATATTCAACCTAGCGAAGCTTTGGTCTTCGAGGATTCTCCTGTAGGCATAGGTGCAGCTGTTGCTGCTAATCTTTCTTATGTTCAAATAACAAAAGACTATTTTTATGGAAATACAAGTAAAAGGTCATAGTGGCTGCCAGATAGATATTGTCAATGACGGCAATAATCTGTATATCTATAAGAGTACACATGACCCTAAATATATCAATCGCCTCTACTTGCAAGCTAAAAACAGCAAGAGGCATGTAGAAGAGCTTATCAGCATATACGTATTCCTGAAATCTTTGAGATAGACAAAACGGATGAACATCTCATTATCAAGATGGAGTATGTGTATAGCAAGAACTATATCGATTATTTTGAGGATGCAGGGTTCGACAATATCAGTTATTTTGTCAAGGCCTTGAAAATCTTCATGAATGCCGAGATAGAAGATTCTCCTCTTCGAAACGTCAATACCCAGATTGTTAAAGATAAATTCTTGGATGTTTGTAATAAATGCCATGTGAATGAATTCTTGAAAGGTGATAAAGAGGTAGAGGCTTTGCTGGAGAAATGTAGCAAGGTGTTTGAGCAACTACCGATTGAGATTGGAATTCCGATTGGAAAGTGTCATGGTGATTTGACTTTCTCAAATATCCTCTTCAATGGCAACAACTATTATCTCATCGACTTCCTGGATTCTTTTATCGAGTCTCCTTTGCTCGACCTTGTAAAGATTCGCCAGGATTCTCAGTATGAATGGTCCCGCTTGATGTATGAAGGAGATGTAGACTTGGTAAGATTGAGCATCATATCTCAGAAGATAGACCATGAGATTGATTCTTACTATTCGCAGTATGCTTGGTATCGCGAATATTATCATGTCTTCCAACTGATGAACTTCCTGCGTATCTTGCAGTATGCCAAGGAGGAGAAAGTAACCAATTATCTTAAGAATGTAATCAATTCAATGTTATGAGTTTGAGTTTAATAGTGCCTATAGCGGCAGACCGCCCAGAATATGAGCATACGATGCCTTATGTTTTCAATTTTGCAGAAGATGGTGTTTTGCTTTGTATCAAGTCTATTCCAAGGCTTGGATTTAGCAAAGTTTGAGCTTGGAGAAAAGAACATTATTAGCAGATATTTCAATGCAGGTGGTTATCTTGAGAATGCCAGTCAATTTTTTCTGTTCATGTTTTCATGAGCGATTGGCTCATTTTAAAAAACTATATAAGTGTCCTAATGTTTATGCCATGTTGCTGACAATAAATCTTCTGTGACCACTGGTAGTAGAGGATTACTGATTGGGGAAACAAGAATATGTATTACTATTATTCAAAAAAAAAAAAAATATGAGACAAAAATAATGTACCTCAGATAGTTGCATGACGGATTTGTCTAATAGAATCCACTACTATCAATGGTTTGTTTATGGCTTGTATTTATTGGCAAAAGGAAAAATATCTCTGAAGTTTGTTGTTCCCTGTTCACAACGTTTATTGTTACCAAATCATTCTTTTTCTTGTTCGTCAAAATAAGATTATGGGAATTATGGGGGGGGGCATGCAGAACAAAAGACAAAACTTATTTTTCGAGGTTATGTAAGGTTTGGTTC
>VOFI01002451.1_pt1 | contig 27579 bp, 39 predicted proteins | sample 5384131 | NCBI WGS metagenome assembly VOFI01 (sample SAMN12384728, study PRJNA508395) | human gut metagenome | isolation source: healthy gut H | host: Homo sapiens | reverse complement strand
AAAAATACACAAATGCCATGTTCACCATGCTTCGCACCCTTCTGGCTGTTTATAAGAAGGTAAAGCCAGAATACGTGGCATTTACCTTTGATATGACAAGAGATACCTTCCGCCGCACCCAGCTTGGCGCCGATTTTTACAAGGCCAATCGCAAGGGAGACTGCCCAGCCATTAAAAGAACAGTTCATCCAGATGGAAGAGCTTCTGAAAGCAATCGGCTGTCCGGTATTTATGAGCCAGGATTATGAGGCAGCCGATTATGCGGCATCCCTTGTGGAGAAATTCCAGGGCCCGTATCTGCAGACTTATGTGCTTACCAAGGATCACGATTATTTTCAGCTGGTAAGCGAATATACCCGCATGTGGCGTGTTGTTACGAAGGATAAGCTGGAGAACTTAAAGGATGCATATGGCCTGTTTGGAAAAGAGGCTTACGGGAACTCCCTTCTAATGTATTTGAATATACACCGGAAATTGTCTGTTCTGAGGAAGGGGGTATATCCGGAACAGATTCCTGTGCTTCTGGCGATCACCGGAGATCCAGGGGATGGAATTCCAGGCTGTAAAGGAGTTTCCTCGGCAGCAGCGCCGCTTGTAGCAGAATATAAAACCCTGGATGCGATCTATGAAGCAATTGAGGAATGCCAAGGCGTGGCAAAGAAAGAAAAGGAACTGAATACTTTCTGGAAAGAAAACCTTGGAATAGGCAGAAGCCCTCTGAAAAGCACTGAAAACAAATAAAGAGATGGTATACTTAAGCGAACAGCTGGCAACTATGAAACGTGACATTGAGATAAAAGAAAGCCTGGAAGATATGCGGCTTCATATTAATGCAGAAGAACTGATCAGACAGCTGAAGCGCTACGAAATGAACAGTATTTTGACAGAATATGAAAAAATACAAAAATAGTCGAAATATAAAGAAAACAATTAATTATCAGAAAAAAGAGAAAATATCAGAAAAATACAAACGGGGGGGGTAATGTGTGTTTATTTACACAAAAATACATAATTTTTTCACAAAACACTTGCCTAAAACGGAGTAATACGCTATAATTTCCCCCATACTACTTATTGATCAATTTCAATAAATTTAATTCATGGAGGAAAATGTATGAAGAAAGATTTGAAAACACTCAATAAGTCTGTTGCCATTGCAATTGCAGCGGCAATGACCGCAACTTCTGCACCGACACCACTTCTGGCGTCAGATTTTACAGATGGAGGAGATTTCGTATCTGAGTCTCCGGCAGCGGAAGCGGACACCACAGAGGAAGCTGCTGTAGAGGCAGATGGCTTCGGAGATGAAGCCGCAGTGGCAGCTGTTACAGAGGATGGCTTCGGTGACAGTGAGGCAGTTGCAGACGCAGAAGAGAGCGGAAGCACCGATGAGGTTGCTGCTTTTGATGCAGAGGCACCTGGCAAGATCGGACATGTTGCATTTGATGAGGAGGATAAGAATGTTCTTACCTGGTATGCAGACCAGAAGGCAGATGAATACCAGATCCGTGTAACAGACGGAGAGTACACTTACCGCTACAATTATGATACAAGCGAGCCAGAGACCGGTTATCCGTCCACAGTCAACTTAAGCTATAGTCTTACAAGTCTTACCATGCAGCCGTTCAAGGTTGACGCAGAAGGAAACCTTGTATACAAACCAGATGGTAAAGACGGATATATTGCAGGTCTTGAGAATGGCAAGACATACAAAGGTTTCCGTTCGCGCCGTAAACCGTAACAGCGCAGATGGAACTGTTGCATATGGTGAATGGTCTGACGCTGTAGATTATACCTACGCAAAGAAGGTCGCTGAGCCGAAGAGTGTGACAATTTATGCAGCTGAAAGAAAGAATCAGATTCAGGTATCCGGCGAGAACCAGAACCTCGAGGTTTCCATTAAGGATGAAGCTGGAAATGAATATTATTCTTATGCATATGGAGCAAAAGGAACCCTCCTATGTAACTACTTCAGGTAACTGGCTCAATTTCTATGAGAATTACGGTTATCTGCTTAAAAAAGAACGACACCACAGGTCTTTATGAAGTCGCTTCTGATGCAGACGGAAAATATATCGGTGCTTTCCAGAAAGGCAAGAAATATACCGTTAAAGTCCGTGCATATACAGGCTCCGGCGACGAGAAGAAGGTAGGCGACTGGTCCAATGAGCTGGTTGTAGAAGCAGACGACAGCGGCAGTCTTGTACCAGAGAAGACCGGTAACTTCAAATACAACGATGAATATGAATACGTAAGCTGGAATCCTATCCAGAATACATATGTGTCCCAGACGAAGTTGAGGTAGATGGAAAAGTTGCCTTTACAACAGATTCCAATTATTCCTATCCAACTTCTATTTAGGAAGAACCTACGGAGAGTTCAAATTTGAAAGAGGTAAAACCTATACCATCCGTGTCCGCGGAATTAATTACAGATATGAGAATGGTGCAAACAAGAAGCAGGAAGGTGAATGGTCTGACGCTTATACAGTAACTTATAAAGCAGTAGATACAAGCCTGAAGAAAATCTCCGGTGTAACAGCTTCTTCTTATGTTCTCAGCTGGAATCCGGATAAGAATGCAGACAGCTATGAGATTAAGATCACAGACGAAGCTGGACGTGAGTACTTTGAGTCGCTGGCATCCGATCGGAAGAGTGGCAGGTATACCAGAATAAGCGGCACCAGATATTCCTTTGATGAGTCTGATTATAGAACTTATACAAGCGTAGACGGAGTTCTGGAACCTATTATTTACCCGGCTACCGGTCAGCCTGTTTATGCATTTGAAAACGGAAAGACCTATAATCTTTCTGTTCGTGCCGTTAAGATCGGAGAGGATGGTAAGGAAGTATACGGAGACTGGTCAATGCATTTGCATACAAAGTAACCGCTTCAGATGCAGGTACCAGTGAGAAGCCTGCAGCTGTTTCCGGTGTAAATGTAAACACAGAGGATAGTGAGCCAACCTTGCGTTGGAACGCACTTGACAATGTAAACCGCTATGAAATCCTTGTAAAAGATTCTGCCGGCCGTGAATACGTGAGCTCAGCTTCTCTGAAGGATGACGGAACTGTTGATAAGATCTATTACAGTGCCGGACGCGATAATTTCCCAAGCGTTTCCCTGTCACGGCTTAAATATCTGTATACATATACAACAGATTCTAAGGTTTCATTTGATCGTGTGAGATGAGAATGGCGATCCGATCAAGGCAATGGCTCCTGGAGAATCCTATACCTTCCAGGTACGTGCAGTACGCACTTATACTGTTGATACAGACGGAAAGAAAGTCACAAAGACCGTAGAAGGCGACTGGTCAGCACCGAATCCGCAGCATTTACAGTAGATGCTCTTCAGCCGATCACAGATCTTCAGTATGTAAAAGCTGACGATGAGTACTATTATTTCACATACAGTGCAAAGGTTGATTTAGACAGCGTATGGTATCAGATCGCAACAGGCACAGAATTTACTACTGCAACTATGGTAAGTGACTGGAGCAGCTTCTATTATGATGGCTCAGCTGGTTCTGCGAAACTGAAGATCAGCAAAAACAACAGTAATCTGGAAGCAGGAAAAACCTATTATGTTCGTGCAGTGAGCAGTGCAGACAGACCGGAAGAGGAAGAGGTTGCAAAACTGAAACCTGCAGCAGTCTCCTTCACTACAGATGCAGAAAAGGCACCTAAGAATGTGACTGGCTTAGAGATGTATAAAGAATCTGAAAACAGCTTCGAATTCCGTTTTGATGCTGTTCTGGAAGATGGCGACTCTTATGAGCTCCAGTACACAGATAAGGCACAGCCTTCCGAAGAGGATTGGGTAACAGCTTCTTCCAGTGGTTACTATGATGAAGATGAAGATGAGTACTATGAGGATGATGATGCACTTACATTGAGTAAATCCTTATTAAAAAGAAGGAGCAACCTATGTAAGAGTTGTCGCTTATGTAAAAGACAAGAGCGGAAACAAGAAATACGGTACTCCTTCCAATGTAGTAGCTGTCAATGTATCCAAAGCCACTTCAGCGATCAGCAACCTGAAGCTGGTTGAGAAAACACCGGATGGTTATGTATTCTCCTATGACGGAACTGTAAGAAAAGAAGAAGATGTAGAATTCTGGTATTCCGAATCACCTGAATTTGTAAATGATTACAAGGTTACAGATTGTATTTCTGGTGAGAACAATAAGGCAACACTTTCCTTTGAATCACTTACACCAGGCAAGACCTATTATGTGCGTGCCCGTGTAAAAAATGATAAGGCAGCTACACTTGCACAGAAATACAGTGCATACACAAATACAGCATCATTTAAGGCTGGCATGCCGAGTATATCTGTAACAAATGTTATCACAGCAAAGACTGTTACCTTAAATATGAGCGCTGAAAGCGGAAGCGAAGGCTGGCTCACCGGTTATCAGATCCAGAGAAAGAATGGCAAAAAATATAAAACAATTGCCAAAACTACAGACAGCGTTTATAAGAACACCAAACTGAAAGCAGATACCACCTATACTTACAGAGTAAGACCATATTATTATGATTCCGAAACAGGCAAGACCACTTATGGAGCATGGGCTTATAATAAGGTTACTACCTGGGGCGGTGCGCTGAAACTGAAAGCAACACCTAAGAGCACAACTTCTGTAAAACTGTCCTGGACCAAGATCAAAGGTGCTAAGGGATATGAGATTTACAGATGTGAAGGATCTTCTATTGAGATACTGTAGCAGCTGGCATGGCCAACAATTTTGCTAAGTATAAACTGATCAAGACTACAAGTGCAAAAGGCTTCCAGTTATACAGATAAGAAGCTTCAGAGTGGTATGGATTACTACTATCTTGTAAGAGCATACAAGACTGTAGGAAACAGCAAGTATTACATTGATGAAGGTGTATATGCAAATCTTAGCTTCGAGATGACTACCGTTAACAGAATTTCTTATGCAAACGGTAAGATGAAGTTAAGCTGGCAGCCGGTATATGCAGGAAAGGGTTATCTGGTTGAGAAGAGAAATGAAGAGACTGGTGCATGGGAAACCTATAAGACACTGAAAGCTTCCACATCTTCCATTACATTCCCCGGCAGCAGATACGGAAACAACCTATCGTGTACGTGCATACAGAGGACAGGAATACAGCAATGAAATCAGAGCAACAGTTAATCCTGTTTTAGCAACTCCTGGCAATGTAAAAGCTGTTGCAAACAAAGCAGATGGAAGTATTACTGTAACATGGAATCCGGTAGCAGGTGCTGATTACTATCGTGTATACAGAACCACCTCTTCTTGGAACAGATATAACAAAGACAGCAATTCTTACAGCTATAGTTACGGTTCCAGTACAACTGTTCCGAATTATGTTGCTGATTCCACAACAGTCAGCGGATACAAATTCGTTAGTGAACTGAAGGAAACGACTATTACAGATCGCGAGATCAAGTACACCTATAATGGTGCAACAAGCACAGAGTACAAAGGACCGAAAGCAGGAGTAAAATATTACTATTATGTAATTGCTTACAAGAATGGTAAGTCCTATGAGTACAAAGATTCTGCTGATGAAACATATACAAGTGGTGCAAAGCAAATCTGCAAGTGCTATAGTTTCCACAGCAAAGATCGCGAAGCCAACCAGTCCAAAAGCGAAAGCAACAAAGGGGGCAAGATTACTGTCAGCTGGAAGAAAGTAACAGGAGCTACCGGATATCAGGTATACCGTTCCACTAAGAAAGGTTCGGATACAAACTGGTAGGAACTATTACAAAAAGGCTCTACAGTGAAATACGTTGACAAGAGCTCCAAGAAGGCTGGAACCAAGTATTATTACAAAGTACGCGCCGTTGGAAACAATGAAGCAGGTATTCCAATCTATTCTTCTTACAGCACACCGAAATATGCGAAAAGCAAAATAAATAAAGTGTAATAAAATCCCCCTCCTGTCTGACAGGAGGGGGATTTTTGGTTACCCGGATGTAAAAACTTATGAAACTATTTGAATGCAGATATAAGAAAAGAAGACCTATATTACAGGCCTTCTTTAATAAAAAGCTTACCATCCTTTAAATGCAGAATTCGCTGATTGCTACTTCCTCTGAACTGAAGGAGAGATTTTTCAATTCCTGGATAAACTCTCCGTCTACCAGAACGTCGATGCAGGAGAGCATCCGGTCTGTAAAAGGAGTGTAGATCTTACCTCCGGGAACCATATCTTTGTCAAAAAGATATCCACTGTAACACCAGATGGATTTATCCGGAAAGGTACGCCTGATCTCTTCCAGAAGCTCTGCCAGAACAGGCTGATTCTCTGGCTCGAATGGCTCGCCGCCGAGTAGGGAGAAGCCCTCTATATAAGACGGAGCAAGCAACTCCAGGAGCTTATCCTGAGTCTCCCGGGTAAATGGCTTACCGTAGTTAAAATCCCACGTAGGTGCGTTAAAACAGCCCCTTACAGTGGTGCCTGCAGCCAGATACGAACAGGCTTACACGCACGCCTGTGCCGTCTGCAATGTCGTAGGATTTAATGTTTCCGTAGTTCATAACTGATTCCTCTTTTCCTCCTGTGCCTGATAATCAAATACACACATCTTGCAGAAAGCCTTTTTCAAACACGATTCAGGACTTTCATAGTAAAATACCATTATGCAAAAAAATCCGGACAGAAATCAAAATTATGAAATTCAGAAAACTGTCCGGAGTGTTATTGTTCAGTGGTAACGTTATATAAGGTTCTGTAAACGTAGTTACAGAAAACCCGGAAACCATTACTTATTACAGATGTAATACACGATCCTTAATCTCCTGGGTACGGCCCTGATTCCAGAACTGGGTGCCGATGTAGCCGCAGGTTCTTCTGGCGACGCTCATTTTGTGCTGGTCGCGATTGCCGCAGTTCGGGCATTCCCAGACGAGCTTGCCGTTTTCGTCTTCGACGATCTTGATCTCTCCATCATAGCCGCAGATCATGCAGTAGTCGCTCTTGGTATTCAGCTCTGCGTACATGATATTTTCATAGATGAACTTCATGACAGACAGGACTGCCGGGATATTCTGCTGCATGTTCGGTACTTCCACATAGCTGATCGCGCCGCCCGGAGACAGCTTCTGGAATTCAGACTCGAATTTCAGCTTGGAGAATGCGTCAATCTCCTCAGTAACGTGAACGTGATAGCTGTTTGTAATATAATTCTTATCCGTAACTCCTGGAATGATGCCAAAACGCTTCTGAAGACATTTGGAAAACTTGTATGTGGTGGATTCCATCGGAGTGCCATATACAGAGTAGCTGATGTTCTCAGCTGCCTTCCACTGGGCACATTTGTCATTGAGGCGCTGCATAACCTTCAGCGCAAACGGACGAACCTCAGGGTCTGTATGAGGCTTTCCGTACATTCTCATGCACATCTCATGGAGACCTGCATATCCAAGTGAGATCGTAGAATAGCCGTCATAAAGAAGCTTGTCAATGGTCTCACCCTTCTTAAGCCGTGCAAGAGCACCATACTGCCACAGAATCGGGGCAACATCGGAAACTGTGCCAAGAAGACGCTCATGTCTGCAGCGGAGTGCTCTGTGGCAAAGCTCCAGACGCTCCTCCAGAATCTCCCAGAACTTATCAAAATCGCCGTCTGAGGAGCAGGCTACATCTACAAGGTTAATGGTAACAACACCCTGGTTAAAACGACCGTAGAACTTGTAGGAACCGTCCGGGTTCTTCTGTTTCTCCTCAACGGTAAGGAAGGAACGGCATCCCATGCAGGTGTAAACATTGCCGTTTTTAACTGGCGCATGATCTTTGCAGAAATGTAATCCGGAACCATACGCTTTGCAGTACATTTTGCCGCAAGCTCTGTGAGGTACCAATATTTGGAATCCTCGTGGATGTTATCCTCATCCAGCACATAGATCAGCTTCGGGAATGCAGGTGTGATCCACGCACCGCGCTCGTTCTTAACACCCTGCATACGCTGCTTCATAACTTCCTCGATGATCAGTGCAAGGTCATCTCTGGTCCGTCCTCCGGGACCTCGTCCAGATACATAAATACCGTGACAAACGGAGCCTGTCCGTTGCAGGTCATGAGGGTGATGAGCTGGTACTGGATGGTCTGGATACCACTCTGGATCTCATCCTTCAGTCTGCGTTCCGATACCTTCTGGATGATCTCATCATCAAGAGGCTCACCGCAAGCCTTAGCGTTCCTCGATTACCTTGTTACGGATCTTCTGGCGGCTGATGTCTACAAAAAGGAGCCAGATGGGCGAGAGAGAAGGACTGTCCGCCGTACTGATTGCTGGCTACCTGTGCGACGATCTGTGTGGTCACGTTACATGCGGTAAAGAAGCTGTGCGGCTTTTCGATCATGGTCTCACTGATCACAGTTCCGTTCTGAAGCATATCCTGAAGATTGATCAGGTCACAGTTATGCTCTTTCTGTGCGAAATAGTCGGAATCGTGGAAATGAATGATTCCCCTCGTCGTGAGCCTTTACGATCTCCTCAGGAAGAAGAACACGCATGGTCAGGTCCTTGCTGACCTCGCCGGCCATGTAATCACGCTGGGTAGAGTTAATAGTAGGGTTCTTATTGGAGTTCTCCTGCTTGGCATTCTCATTAATCTGGTCAAGAAGAGCAAGGATGCTGTCGTCTGTGGTATTGGACTTGCGGGTAAGCTCTCTCTTGTAGCGATAGCGCACATATTTCTGTGCGACTTCATAGCCGCGCAGTTCCATAATTCCGGTCTCTACCATATCCTGTATATCTTCTACATTGACAGCGTGGGAGGATTCAAGGGCACGGGTGGCAATCATATCAGCAAGCGCAGTGATCTGGTAATGACTCAGCCTGTGAAGCTTGGGAACCTCCTCATTCGCTTTTTCAACGGCGTTGATGATCTTCGCCTTATCAAAAATAACTTCCACGCCATTTCGTTTAATGACGTTTGCATTGACCTCAGTACTCATTCTTTCAAATCCCTCCATATATTGTGTTTAAATCTTTAATTACATACTAGATGTTGTGCACTATCAATATTACAGTATTCTACAGAAAAGTCAAGGTCAAAACCATTGATTTTAAAAATCTGTGAAATGTGCTGAATTTTCGTCAGCAGGACAGAAGAATCATTCGGTGATCTCCTGTATAGAGTTCCTGAAATGTGCGGAATCATCGGGGTTATTCCGTATGTGAAATTTTACCGTACACAATAAAACAGTTACTGGATGACCAGTAACATGCTTTGTATGATTTCGCGCCGCAGCTGTGAACAATGTTCACAAAAACACCTGGCGGAATACTGCCTTCTGAATAGTTATGGGGCATGAACAAAGGGCTGCCTTGGGCAACCCTTTCTCGCGTCCGCATCTTCCTCTATTATACTTGGAAAAAAATAAAAATCAACCCTTGACACCACCAGAAGTGAGTCCTCCAACCAGATTTTTTCGATTCCGACGAACAGAATCACAACTGGAACAATTGCATAGAGGGAAGCAGCAAACAGATACTGCCACTCGATCATATTGTAACCGTTGAAAATATTGATACCAACGGTGAGAGGCTTGAAGGTATCAGTGGAGATCAGTGTCAGTGCCACTGTATATTCGTTCCAGGCGTTGATAAATACGAAAATAAGCGCTGTAACGATACCAGGTGCAGCAACAGGCAGAAGGATCCTTAAAAAGGGCATGTACGCGGTTACAGCCGTCAATAGTGGCAGCCTGCTCCATCTCAGGGGAGATGCTCAGGAAAGTACCGCGGAGCAGCCAGATAGCAAATGCCTGGTTAAATGCTGCGTTGATAAAGATCAGGCCGATAATGCTGTTGGTAAGATGGAACGCCATCATAACCTTGTAGATACCGATGAGAAGTACAACCGGTGCGAACATCTGGGGAGACAATAACAAATCCCAGAAAAGCAGTCTGGCCTTTGAATTTCATTCTGGACAGGGCATAAGCAGCTGGGATACCGCAGACCATAGCCAGAAGAGTGGAGCCTCCTGCGATCACAATGGAGTTCATCATGTAATTGCTCATGGGGAGCCAGCTTCCATACGTCTGTGAAGTTGGACCAGATGGCCTCAACAGGGAAAATAGTTCCATTCATGGAAAAGATTTCCGCGCGGCTTTTAAGAGCAGTACATACAGTTACAAAATATGGGTATAAAGTTATCAGACAGATGGCGATGATCACTACATAGAGCAATACACGCAAAACTGTGTTTCTGGTATTTTTTTTTAACTGAAGCATTGGTGTTTGCCATATTATTCGTCTCCTTTCTTCAGTACGGAAACCATGTACAGGCTGGCGCAGAAAAGAAGAATCAGGAAGCCGATAACAGATACGGCTGCTGCCTGTCCCTGTTTGCCATTGTAGAAGGCCAGTTTGTACAGATAGGTAACCAGGGTGTCGGTACGGTTGGCAGGGTCACCCTTGGTGATGGTCCATATGATCGGAAAAGAGTTAAATACGTAGATAATGTTCAGGATGGTACTGATGGTAAGATTCGGACGTACCAGCGGGATGGTGATCTGGAACATTTTCTGCCAGTAGCTGGCTCCGTCTACGGCTGCTGCCTCATAGTAGCTGGCATCAATACTCTGCAGACCGGAAAGTACGGTAAAGGTTACAAATGGAATGGTAACAAAAATACCGCAGGCAATTTCCCAGGCGAAATAAGCACCGGCAGTAGGAGTCCAGTTCACAGCGTGGTCAATAATGCCAAGCTTCATCAACAGTGTATTTAAGGTACCGTAATCTGTGTCGATGATGAATTTCCAGATACTTGCCTGAACGATCAGGGTTGTGGCCCATGGGAAAACAACAACGGCACGTGCAAGCTTACGGCCTTTAAATTCATTGTTGAGGAGGATCGCAAGGATAAATCCAAGGAGTGTGGAGATGCCGACTACGGCAACGGTCCACACAAGAGGTGTTTTTCAGCACCATGGCAAAAACAGGGCTGCTTGTTACCTTGCGGAAATTTTCCAATCCGGCGAAGCCTTTGATCAGACCAGCTTTGCTGACGTCGCTTAAGGCCATACGGAATACAAAGATAATAGGAACCAGGATGAAAATTGCCATGAGAAGGACACTTGGCAGGATCCATATATGGTTCCACTTTTTTGAATTTTTTCTTCACAGGGATACCTCTCTTTTTATAAAAATAGCGTTGACGCTGCGCAGACAAGCACAGAAAACGGCGTTTGTTACGCAGAAAAACAGAACCTTCTTGTGACAAATACAAGAAGCAGCGTTTGCTTCGCAAAAGGTGGAACCTTCTTGTGCCTGGCACAAGAAGTAGCGTTTGCTTCGCAAACTTAAAAATGGACCGGACCCGTAAGTCCGGCCCATTATCTTCCTCGTAATGGGAAAAACAGTGGATTAAGATCAGCCAGCGATTTCTGCCTGAAGGTCATCCAGTAATTCCTGAACGTCGCCGCCAAGAAGAGCATTCTGCTCTACGTTGATAACGCCCTGTTTTACATCTGCCCATTCTGCTTTCGCTGTTGGATAGAATTTACAGCTGTCTAAGATATCAATCCAGCTTGCCATATCTTCGTTAGCTGCTGCGAGAGCCTCGCCGCCGGACTTGGTTGCCGGAAGGAATCCCTCCATGTCAACCCACTCTGTATAACGGGCATCATCATAGAAATAATCAAAGAATGTGGAGATAGCAGCTTTCTCATCATCTGAGTAGTCGTTATCGAAGCACATGAAGCGGTCCATAACACCTGCGGATACAGATTCGCCTGTATTGGACGGAATGGAAGCAACGCCGTAGTTTACTTCATTTCCGCCTGTAGCAATGTAGGTAGGTAAGCTGTTCGGTGCGATGAGCATAGCTACTTTGCCAGCGCCGAACATATCCTGCAGATCATAACGGGTATCGTTAGCAGGATCGGTGTTTGTGTAACCGGAATTTACAAGATCAATTGCGTACTGGATTGCTTCAACGTTCTGCTCACTGTTCAGTGTCCAGTTACCTTCATCGTCAACAAATCCGCCGCCGTTGTTCCAGGTGTAGTATGCGAATGCTGCCTGACCTTCGTCAGTAGTCATATCGATACCCCATGGATAAATGCTGTCGTCATAAGCCTTAAGAGCTTCACATGCAGCTTTCAGTTCATCCCATGTAGTAGGAACTTCTACGCCTGCTGCATCAAGGATGTCTTTGTTATAGTACATAGCACGTGCAGATGCAAGATCCGGGATAGCCCATACAGTTCCGTCAACTTCTGATTGTGCAAGGAATGCATCGTACATCTTGCTGTAGGTCTCTTCAGAAACAACGTCCTGGATTGGAAGAAGGAGATCATCTGCCTGATAATCTGCAAATACGTCGATATTCAGGACATCAGGAGCTTCGCCATTGGCGATACGTGTATTTACTACGGTGTAGATATCGTTCCAGGAAACAACTTCTACGTTCAGGTTAATGTCCGGGTTTGCTTCATTAAATTCTGTCACGAAGTTCGCCCACCAGTCAGCAGTCTGCTGACCATACTGTGCAGCAATGACGTTTATGTCTACTTTGTCTGCGGCGGATGCGGTGACCGGAGCCATGGAGAGAGCCATTGATAAAGCTGCGCCTGTTGCTAAAACCTGTTTCATTTTCATAAGTATTACCTCCCTTTAGATACGAGTTGAGGCATTCCATAGATACATCCTTGTACCAAATGGAGTGCCTCTCTGTAGAAAATAGCATACAACAAAAACAGTCAGATGTCAACAGAAATTGGTGAAAAAAACAATGAAAAATATCAAAAACAAAAAGAAAAACACAACGAAATACACAAAAGAAAAACAAAAACCACAAAAGCCATGGAAAAAAATGTAGAGAGTAGAATAAAATAACAGATGAGTTATAAAAAAATATACAAAAACGAGAAGTATGGTACGAAATCATACAAATCAGGATTTCTTTGCTCACGAAGAAATTACGATAACCAGGATTTGGTTAAAATGTGGTTTGACATTTCAGGGGCGGATATTATACAATCATGTTTAATCGAAAAAATTCAGGAAAGGAGTATGCGGCAGTCAAAAAGAACTGAGAGGGTAAGCCCTGATGGCATGCACTGCTGCAGAACATAAAATGGAAGAATTATACGCTGCAATTGAGATAAAAAATCAAAGCTTCCGGTTATCCGCGTGAGATTTCCGGTGCAGATGTGTATGATGATATCTGCGACCAGATCGAGGGAAAAGAGAACGGAAGCTATATTCTGCTGTCCAAGTTTGAGGATGATGTAATCTTTGAGTATCATATCACGGTAATGGATGATGATTTTAATCTCGGGGTTCTTACCATGCGTACGCCTGAGGGAGTATTTGAGACCGATTTTGATGAATAAAAGAACTATTCAGACACGCTCTGGCAGAAGAGTTTGCCATACGAAATATCCTGTAAGGTAAGAAATCAGGAAGAGTCTGGATTAAGAAATACCAAAATACAATATTAAGAAATACATAGAAAGCGTGCATAAAATGAAAGTATTGGAAATTATTTTGCCCGTACTGGTGATGATCCTTCTGGGCATGGCCTGCAAGCGGCTGAAACTGCTGGATCAGAATGGAATTAACAATATGAAGCTTCTGGTGACCCAGATCATGCTTCCTGTAGCAATTTTCCATGCCCTTGCTACGGCAGATTATAATAAAGAAACCGGAATTCTGGTTGGAATCATGTTTGTAATGCTGGTTGTTTCCTTTAGCATCGGTTTTTTACTCCGCCCGCTTATGCCGGCAGAGCGTTACCGGAAATATCTGCCCTTTATGGTCAGTGTATACGAAGGCGGTTCCATGGCCTATCCTTTATATACCAGCCTTTGCGGAGCGGAGAACCTTTCCCAGATCGCTGTGCTGGATATTGCAGGTCTTTTGTTTGGCTTCAGCGTCTATATGGGAATGCTCGGACAGGTGGAAAACGGGGAAAAAGATTGATCCGGGAAAACTGTTTTCCAGTGCAATACGTACACCGGCGTTTATTGCAAGTGTGCTGGGAATCATTGCCGGACTTACCGGTGTGGTGCAGAAGCTTCTTGCCGGACCGTTTGCAGGTACCTATACAAGTGTGGAGAGCATTCTCACCACTTCCATAACCTCAGTTATTCTGCTGGTGGTAGGATTCAGCATTGAATTTGATAAGAAACTTCTTTCCACATGTATCAGGACCATTGTACTTCGTATTCTTCTTCAGGCAGTCATGATCGGGGGAGTGCTGCTGGCAATACATTACATAGTGGGAGATCATCTGCTTTTGAACCTTGCAGTGATCAGCTACATGTCCGCTCCAGCCACATTCAGTATGCAGACCTTCCTGAAGAGTGAGGATGGAAGCGCTTATGTTTCCACCACCAATTCTCTGTATTGCCTGGTATCCATACTGGTGTATGTGGTCATGGCATTTGTAGTTTATTGATGCAGAAAAAGAAAGCTTCAGACAGTATCATTTTTGATATTGTTCTGCAGCTTTTTTTTTGTTGATTCAGGGAAAATATACTGCAAAGTGGGGCGTGCAGATTGCGAGAATGATTTTTCAGATACGCTCCAGAGTGTGTCTGCATGAAACCTCTCTGCTTTGCTTATAGATGAGAAACGGCTGTTTTCTGTATGCGCAGCATAATTTTTGCAGTAAAAACACCATTTTCATAAGTGAAGCTGCTGTCTCCTCCGTTTTTTTCTGCAATGTGGCGGACAGACTGGATTCCCACCCGTTTCCGGACGCTTGGACGACTGGAAAATATGATTTTTCTCCTGTATTTTTCCTTCAAAGGTATTTTCCACCTGGATCAGGAGAAGGTGCTTATGATGAAGGTAAACCTCTGCATGGATTCTCCTGTTGAAAGGCTTTGCTTTCAGGCTGGCTTCCAGAGCATTTTCCAGAAGGTTGGAGAGAACCAGGCACATATCGATCTGGTCTATGGAAATGTGGGCTGGCAGAGCTGCATTTGCCTGGAAAGGAATGTTCTCCCGTTTTGCCAGAGCGGCATAATGGCTGATCACGCTGTCAGCCGCCTGGTTTTCACAAAAAATGCAGGTTGTAGTCTGGGATTTTACTGTTTGCATTGAAAGATATTCTTTTATTTTTTCCAGATCTCCCTTTTTCAGCCAGGAAGAAAGCTGCAAAAAGTGATGGCGGATATCATGTCGTGCCTGTCTTGCCTCCTCTATGGCAGAGCAAAGGTTCTCATATCGTGCCTGCTGAAGGGAGAGAAAAATGGTTTTCCTGCTGAAGCCTTGCATTTTTATTCAGGCTGTTGGCCATCATAAGAAACATTGTGTAAAAAACAGCATGAGAATTATAAGAAGCACCAGGCTGATCACAATGTAGCCCTGCAAAATACGTCCGGTATACAGAGTTCCCTCATATTTGGGAATCATAAACAGGTTCAGACCTATAAAAATCAGTGGCAGTATCCAGAAAACATACCAGGTCTGGGCTAAATTTTCGTCTTCAATCATAGTGCGGGCTGCATGGGAGGCCGGGTACCAGGCGGCAGCAACGAACAGCAGACATATTACATTGTAAAAAATACCGGCACTGGTGTGAAACCAGATCTCTGTTTCCGGAAGTCCAAGTCTTTCTGCCACAATGGCATTCACTGCTCTGGAAAGGCTGTTTACACAGGCAAAGACCGCACATACTGCCAGAAAAATGCTGCCGGATTTCCAGATAGAGATAGTCAGGCTTTTGTGATAGATCAGCATCAGTACCAGCAGAGTGGGAAAAAAAGCACTGAGCTGGTAGGGATGTTAAGAAAGTAACAAAATCCTCCTTCCAGGAGACAGATTCCTGCCAGAAGAGGTGCAAGCCATGCAGCCAGTCTGCCGGGCGGTTGTTTCAGATATGTCTGTACCGGCAGATAGGCAAGGAACAGACCAGAAATCATTACCGTAAGCTCCAGAACAGGTCTTAATATAGTATTCATATTCAATGTCCCCTTTGAAACAGAAAATCCATAAAAGTCTGTCTTGCATTTTTAACCAGCTTCCGGCTGACGGAAATCCGGGTTTCATCGTCCAGGATAAACAGGGCTCCATCAAAATCAACAGCATGCTCAGATTGATCACAACGCCTCTGCTGCAAAGATAAAATCTTGGATCCATTTTCAGGGATGCAGTAAAGGCTTCGAAGGACTGGCGGGTGATCAGCTCTTTGCCGCCGGTAGTGTGAATATGGATCATATGGGAAAAATGTTCTGCGTATATAATATGTCGAAACGGAACCTGTACATTGCTTCCATTTACTTTTATATCTATGTATTTTCCGGAATCCGGGATCCGGGAAAGAACCTCATCGATCAGGTCAGAAATTTCATTTTCGGGATATGGCTTCACAAGGTAGTGCATGGCACGGACCTTGAACCCATCCAGAGCATGATCCGTAGAAGTGGTAGTAAAAATTAAAAAGTGCATCCGAGTCAAATGTCCGAAGCTCTCTGGCAGTCTCGATCCCATTTGCACCACTCATGTAGATGTCCAGAAAAACGACGGTGAAAGGACGTTCCTTTGCCGCAATAAGAAAAATCTTCTCCATTTTCAAATTCAAATAAATTTACGTGAATCCCACGTCTGGAAAGTTGTTTCGTCAGTACGTCTGCGAGCTTGTCACGCTCTTCTTTAATGTCATCAACAATTGCAATTCTCATAATGGTTTCCTTTTGTTTTGTGATAGGTTTATTATAATACCATTCGCGCCATTTTCCAACACTTCGTGACAGAATTATTGAAATATGATGTGGTTTAATTATAATAAACCTATGACTATTAAATCTGGTACCATTTAATTTCGTTTGCATCCATATGAAGCGGGAAGCTGCTGCCATCTCCTTTATAGACGACTGTATCCTGTGACTCGTAAGTATTGTTTACGACACAGTACTTTGCCATTCTTTACATAAGCGTGGACCTCTACATTATAATTGGTGGAATACCATCGGTTCAGTTCGTCCTCGGCAGATGCAGACCAGAGAACCGCACGGTAGAGCACACGGCTGTTTCTGAAGCTGTATGGAAGTCCGCTGATATAGACACCGCGGCCCTTTCCGAAGGTTCTGACTGCCATCTGCACTTCCTGGTCTTTCTGGATCAGGATCCGGGTTTCCGGAAGCGCAAAAATATTCTTTTTGCCCTCACCGAAGTCCACATCACCTTCTGCATCAGCCAGAATAAAGTGATCTCTGTGCTCATCCCAGTTGTACTTGTCTGTATTTAAGTTAAAGCCTCTTTCTTCTTCCACACCGAGAATATCGTCCAGCTGGAAGAATTTACCCTGCCACTGATGGGCTGCAGGCTCGCCAACTCCGATGAAACCGCCGCCATTGTAAACGAACTCCTTTACAGCAGTAATAATGGTTTCATTTACCCAGTACTCGCCGCCGCTTTGCGCAGTATCCGCATCCCCTACATTGATCACAACATCAAATTTTTTCAGCAGATCCTTATCTGCCAGAATATCATCAAAACTGATAAAGGATACATCAAAGGGTGCACCGCTTAATGCCTCAATAATGCCAAAGTAAGAGTAATTCTGTTTGTAATAGATTGCGTGATGTACCATATGATTGCCCCAGGAACGCATGCGCCCCCAGCAGTTTAACACAGCAACACGTTTCACGCAGTAAGGAGTCACACCCTGGATATTATCATAAAGGGTGCGGAATTCCTGGCAGACTTCCTTGATATACTGTACAAAATCCGGAAATTCCAGAGCCAGTTTCAGATAACCGCCGTATCCAATTCTCTGGATGGGGCTTCTGAGAATGGCACGCCTTGCAGTCACCCAGTTTACTTTTGCCTCTTTCACAGGATCCCCGCCCTCGTGGAACGTATCCGGGAAAAAGTACGGCAAAAATCTTCCTTCTGTATATTTTACATTCTTAATATCGCTGAACAGACGCAGGGTCGCACCATTTCCAACACTTCCAACTACAGCATCCAGTCCGATAGATGCAAATTCGTCCATAAACGGTTCCATGCCAATCCAGTGATCTCCCATGAACATCATGGCTTCTTTGCCATATTCATGGACAATGTCTACCATTTCCTTTGCAAGCTTCGCGACCTCGCGGCGCTGGAATGCCTGGAAGTCTTTGAATTCTTTTGAGGGAATCCGATAGGTATTGTTCATGTATCCCTGGTCGATAATGTATTCCGGGCGGAAGGGATAACCAACCTCTTTTTTCAAACTGCTCCAGGATATATGGACTGACAGATGCGGAATAACCGAACCAGTCCACATATTTTTTTCCCTTGCCAGCTCATCAAAGATCAGGGTGAACTGATGGAAAAAGGTGGTGAAGCGTACCACATCCACATACTGGTGGGTGTCAAGGAATCTGCGGAGGCGCTCCAGGGAATGAGTTCTTGTCTTTGGCTGACGCACATCAAAAGTGATCTGAGGTTCTACATCTTTCCAGTCATTGACAACTGCATTGTACATATGCACCGGATCCCACATAATATAAGCCAGGAAACTGACGGTATACTCATGGAACGGTTTTACAGGTGTAATTACCACATTTCCGCTCGCTTCTTCATAATGCCACTGACTTGCCGGAACCACTGCTCCTGTGGTACGGTCGATTACTTCCCACCACTTTGTGATATCATCGCGTGTGTTCACCTTCAGCATATCCGGGTACAGGTGGTCCATAAGGTGGATTTCCAGTTTGTCTGATGTTGCGGTGTGGAAAGAACTCATAATGTACATTTGCTGGATCTCATCCGGATTAGCCTTTGCCCAGGCATTGTCCTTTCGGGTGGTGTAGTAGGTAGCGTAGATTTTCGCACCAGTGTCCTTCAGCTCCTGTGGGAATTCGGTTCCATCACAGTCACGGATGGCATCTGCGCCCCACTCATTCATAATATCCAGTGTTTCCTTTACCACATCCAGGTTGGTAGGAATAGTAACTCTGCCTTTTTTCTGTTCCATTTTGCGACCTCGCTTTTCTTTTTTTTATTTTTTTACAAGGGTTGTTAACATTGTTTGATAGTTGTTTTTTCTGTAATATAAGAATACGTTTTTGACAGCTGTTTTTCAACAGAGTTGTTGCTAAGGTTTTTTAGAAATATTGCTGTATTTTCCGTTCTATGGTACTCTAAGTGTGCGAGTGTTTATTCCCTGTTGTTTGAAAACGCTGTATTCGGAATATCGGGAGCCGACAGCGCAGACAACAAACTATAGTTTATGATACATAAGGAGAATCTATGAGTACACGTTCCTTTTCTTTTTTCCAATGATAATCCACTTTCTACAGAAGCAGTTCTGGTGAATGCCTCATCCTCCAGATACGAAGAGGACTGGCCCAGCATTCCCCATACCCACGCTTTTACGGACTTTTTTATGTTTCCAGAGGAAGCGGCGAATTTCTTATAGAAAATCAGCGGTTTTCCATTGCCAGGGACGATCTGGTCATTATCAATCCACATATCCTGCACACGGAAACTTCTCAGAGCGCTGCGCCCCTTTCTTATTATACTGTAGGAGTGGATGGAATTAGTTTTTCTTTCCGGGATCAGAAGGAATTCCAGATTTTCAACTGCCGGAAGATTAATACAGATCTTTTGTTTTATTTCCACTCCCTTTTTCAGGAATTAGATGAGAAAAAAGAGGGTTATGAAGAGATTTGCAGACATACGCTCTCCATTCTTATTGCCCAGCTTCGCAGGATAACAGATTCCGGCTTCCAGCTGGTGCCTTCTTTTCATCCAAGTAAGGAGTGTGCACAGGTCAAGCGCTATCTGGATTCTAACTATGGGGAAGATATCAATCTGGATCAGCTGGCGGCATTAAGTCATCTGAACAAATATTATCTAAGCCACGAGTTTACACGATATTATGGGATTTCTCCCATTAATTATCTGAACCGGCGCAGGATTGAGGTTTGCAAAAATCTTCTGGAAAATACAGATCATGATATTTCTGACATTGCCCATCTTGCAGGCTTTTCTTCCCAGAGCTATCTGGCGCAGAGTTTTCGGAAATCTTGCGGTATGACTGCTATGGAGTACAGACGAAGCAGGCGTGAATAAACAGAGATATTATTTCCGGAGGATTTTTGAGGAAACGTTACCAGTGACCAGTCACATTTTGGTTAAAATGCCAAAAATAGTTGAAGACACAGGTGAAAAATTGTATAATTGACTATAGTAAAAAGTGAAATCGTATTAAAATCATATACAGGAGGAAACTATTATGAAAGAAGCGAATGACAAAAAAGAGAGCATGAAGCCTGTGAGTCAGGCAGTTGTTGAGTTGGATGATGAAGCATTGGATCAGGTCAGCGGAGGCCTGAAGAGGCTGGACAGCGATTGGAAGCCGGAAATAACAGAGGTTTGCAAGTTATGCGGCTCCACCAGAAACGTCCGTGGTGGTTTATGCCTGGCATGCAAAAACAAATGTTAACAGCAAAAAGAAAGGATAAATTTAAAACGGTATTATGCTTTCACGAGAAAAAACAAAGACAGACGATCAAAGGCAGGATGTAAATGATTATCCGGTGAAAGAACAATATGTTTTAAGCAGATTATTGTCCGAGTATGTATCCTTATACCGGATAGAGCTTAATTCCGGCAAATATGAAATACTGAGACTGGATGCGAATACCAATGCCAGTCAGCTGGCGGAGACAGATCCCCATCCGCCTGAAAATTTTGATGAATATGTGAGAAGATATGCAGACAATTTTATTCTGGATGAAGAGAAAGAAGAGTTTATAGACTGGCATCTTTGCGCAAATATGAAAAGAAGGCTTTTACATGAAGAGAAGTTTACTTACCATTACCACAGTGTTTCAAAGGAAGGGAAAGATAGCTATTATGAAGCCTATGTAGTGAAGGAAAGACAGATGATGAGACCTTTAATGCTTTTCTTGGATATCGCAATATAGACAATATCCTTTACAAAGAAAAGGAAATCCAGGAGAAACTGCAAAAAGCATTGAATGAGGCCAGATTAGGAAATGAGATCATTTCCTCCATTGCCAGAACATACCAGTATATTTCCAGAATTGATATCCAGGCGGATTATTTTGAGGAAATTTCCAACAGGGATGTGGAGCATCTGAAATATATTCATTCAGGTACTCTGTCTGAAAACAACAAAAGAGTTTGCCGTGGACTGGTTGCAGAAGAGTATCAGGATGCTTTTTAAAAATTTACAGATATCTCTACACTGCCGGAACGAATGAAAGACGAAGAATCCGTCGTTATGGAATACCGGATGAAGGATGGAAGCTGGCATAGTCTGCGCTTTATTGAAAAAAAGAAAAGGGATGAAAACGGCCGCCTGACCCATGTTCTTTGTGCAATTCGAAGTATCAGTGATGCGAAGAGAAGGGAGCAGACTCTTATATACCAGGTTGCAGAAGCGAAAGAAGGATGCGGCGGTTAAAACCAGGTTTCTGTCTAATATGAGCCATGATATCCGAACTCCTATGAATGGGATCATAGGCATGGTTGAACTGGCAAACCGTTATCCCAATGACCCTGAAATACAACAAAAATGCAGGGATAAGATTATGGATTCCTCAGATATCTGGTTTCCCTTGTAAACGATATACTGGATATGAATAAACTGGAGTCGGGAGATATTGTTGATCAGGAGCTTACTTTTGATCTGACAGAAATCCTGAGCAGGATCAACACAGAAAAAGCAGCTTCAGGCAGCTGAGAAAAAATATAGAATGCATTGTGGATTGGGAAAAATCAGAGCTAAGTCATATATTATTAACCGGAAATCCTGTTTATCTGGAACGGCTTCTGAATGCGATTTCTGATAATGCGGTGAAATTTACAGAACCAGGCGGAAGAATCCATGTATGGTGTAAAGAGAAGTTTGCAGATGAAAAGCGGGTAGTGTATGAATTTGGCTGTGCAGATAATGGTCCTGGTATGAGCCAGGAGTTTGTGGCACATGCGTTTGACCTTTTTCCCAGGAGAAGGAAACCAGCCGGTCGAAATATGAAGGCACCGGACTGGGACTTCCCATTGCAAAGAAGCTGGCAGACAGAATGGGCGGCACGATCCGGATCGAAAGTAAAGGGGAACCGGCACAACTGTGATCATGACAATTCCGTTCAAAATCGGAGAAGCAGAAAAAGCCCGGAAACTGGAAGATTTTGTAAAGGACCAGAATACGATTTTCCTTGAAGGTCTGCGTGCACTGGTAGTTGAGGATAATGAACTGAACATGGAAATCGCCAGCTTTATGCTGGAAGATAATGGAATAATTGTGGATTGCGCCAAAGACGGACTGGAGGCAATTGGAAAATTTGAAAAGTCCGAGCCAGGCTATTATGACGTGATTTTAATGGATATCATGATGCCAAACTTAAACGGCTGGGATACTGCCCGGAGAATTCGTTCCATGAAAAGATCAGATGCAGAGCGCGTACCGGTTATTGCCATGAGTGCCAATGCATTTGCAGAAGACATTATAAACAGCCGGATATCTGGCATGGATGAGCATCTTACCAAACCCCTTGAACCGGCAAGGCTTGTAAATGTACTTAAGGATTGTATCTGGAGGAGAAAACATAAGCTGTAAACAGGCTGTTGATCAGTGGAGGAAGGATGCGTGCAATGAGCAACAGCTGCATCCTTGATCGTTGCAAAATCAAAAAGAAGCTTGATATTGACAAATATATGAGTTAAAATCAGAAGACATAATTCGTTTATATTTTATTGGTTTATGTCAAAAAATTTGTCAGGAGAAAACAGATATGAGTAGTAAATCTAATACACAGGCAATGGAAACGGAAAAAATCCCACGTCTTTTGGCGCAGCTTGCAATTCCTGCTGTTGTGGCACAGATCATTAATCTTTTGTACAACATTGTAGACCGTATTTATATTGGACACATTCCCGGTGTTGGTGCGGCAGCATTAACCGGTGTGGGGTTATTTACGCCAATTCTTATGCTGATCAATGCCTTTGCCATGCTCGCAGGTTCAGGCGGTGCTCCCAGAGCCGCAATTTCCATGGGGAAAAAGGACAATGCGACAGCGGAAAAAGATTCTTGGAAACTGTTTCTCGCTTCTTATTCTTATGGCTGTGGCTCTTACGGTGATTTTTTTTCGCTTTTGCTCCACAGCTTCTGACAATATTTGGTGCTAGTGATAAGACCCTTCCTTATGGAGTGTCATACGCAAGAATCTATATACTGGGAAGTATTTTTTGTCCTGATCGTAATGGGAATGAATCCATTTATCACCACACAGGGATTTGCAAAGATCAGTATGATGACCACTGTGATCGGTGCGGTGATCAACATTATTCTGGATCCTGTTTTTATTTTTGTATTTGATCTGGGCGTAAGCGGTGCTGCAATTGCTACTGTTTTGAGTCAGGCTGTTGGTGCCATCTGGTTCTTCGTTTCCTGTCAGGAAAAAAGACCATTCTCCATCTCAGGAAAGAGAATTTCAAATTACAAAAAAAAAAATATTATCTTACCATGCCTGGGGCTTGGAATATCCACTTTTGTCATGTTGTCTACAGAAAGTATTCTGTCCATCAGTTTCACCTCCAGCCTTTCAAGATATGGCGGAGATCTTGCGGTTGGACCATGACTATTATCACAAGTGTCAGCCAGCTTGCAACCTTACCGCTGCAGGGAATATGCCAGGGCGGACAGCCGATCATGAGTTATAATTTCGGTGCCGGCAATAAAGAGCGTGTTAAAAAGCATTTTTTACGCAGTTTACAGTCTGCACGGTTTTTACCGGCTGCTTCTGGCTGATCATGCTTCTGTTTCCCAGGCTCTTTGCAGGTATTTTCTCTAATGATACGGATCTGATCACGTATACCGCATGGGCACTGAGAATCTATATGGCTGGTATTTTTTCACTGGGATTCCAGGTTTCCTGTCAGCAGAGCTTTATGGCACTGGGACAGGCGAAGGTCAGTCTGCTGCTTGCATGCTTAAGAAAACTGATCCTGTTGATTCCGCTGATCTTTATTCTGCCGCTTTTCATTCAGAATAAGGTATTTGCCGTTTTTCTGGCTGAACCAATCAGCGATATACTGGCAGCAATCATTACAACTTCAACTTTCTTCAGGCGATTTGATAAAATACTGGATAGAAGATAAGAATAAAAGCCATTTGGTTGGATATGTTTCTGACTGAATGGCTTATTTTTTTGCTACGGCAACCGAATTCAGGCTGAATATGGCGGAAACACATCTTTATACAATCTTAATACAGAATCAAATACTCTTATACCATCTTTAAAGGCAATTATATATAATGGGTGCAACAAAAAAGTAATCATTAGTAAGGAGTTATGATCATTTATGCCGGAAAAAATGATGTAAGAAAAAACACCTGACATCTTTTCAGCTGATTATTCTGGGATTTGCAGGTGTGATCCTTTTGGGAAGCATTCTTTTAATGCTTCCATTTTCATCTGTAGATAGAATACCAACTCCGTTTCATGAGGCTCTTTTACAGCCACTTCGGCGGTATGTGTAACCGGGCTTGTAGTAAAGGATACCGGAAGCTACTGGTCTCTGGCAGGACAGACGATTATTCTTATACTCATACAAATAGGCGGTCTGGGAGTGGTAACGGTGGCTGCATCTGTTTCCCTTCTTTCCGGTAAAAAATATCTCTCATGCAAAGAAGTACACTGCAGGATGCAATTTCAGCACCTAAAGTTGGAGGAATCGTCAGACTGACAAGATTCATTTTAAAGGGGACTCTTTTGATTGAAGCTGCAGGGGCATTGTTACTGCTGCCGGTTTTTTATGGGATTACAAAGTAAAGGGAATTTGGCTGTCAGTCTTTCATTCTATTTCCGCTTTTTGTAATGCAGGCTTTGATATTCTGGGAACATCTGCAAATCCTTTTCCCTCTCTGACCGGGTATTCTGCAAATGTTCTTGTAAATGTAGTGATTATGCTTCTGATCATCATAGGGGGAATCGGTTTTCTCACCTGGGACGATATTTATACCAACAAAATGAAGTTTAAACGTTATCGCATGCAAAGCAAGATTATCCTTGTGACTACTGCATGCCTGATTTTAATTCCGATTATTTTTTTTCTTCACCTGTGATTTAAAAAATCTATCCGCAGGGAATCGCTTATTAGCTGCGGCGTTCCAATCGGTAACTACAAGAACTGCCGGATTTAACACGATTGATATTTCAAAGATGAGTGAAGCCTCAAAAGCTGTTATGATATTGTTAATGCTAATTGGCGGTTCACCTGGTTCTACAGCTGGTGGAATGAAAACCACAACGTTTACAGTTCTTTTTGTTAAATGCAATTGCCACATTCCGAAGCCAGGAAAATGCAGGGGCTTTTGGCAGGAGGCTGGAATATCATGTGATAAAAAATGCGGCGACAATAGCCATACTTTATTTTACGTTATTTTTTTGCGGCGGACTTGCAATCAGTGTATATGAAGAGCTTCCTCTTTTAGACTGCCTGTATGAAGCTGCTTCAGCTGTGGGAACAGTAGGACTCACACTGGGAATTACACCGAAGCTTCATATGTTTTCGCAAATTGTGCTGATTATACTGATGTATCTGGGGCGTGTAGGTGGTCTGACTCTGATTTATGCGGTGCTTTCAAGAAGAAACAGGGGAAATGCAAACTGCCTCTGGAGAAAATAACAGTTGGATAAGAAGGAGAAAATATAATTATGAAAAATGTATTGCTTATTGGACTTGGAAGATTTGGAAGACATATTGCTATGCAGCTGAATCAGCTGGGACATGAAATTATGGCAGTTGACTGGAATGAGGAGAGAGTAGATAAAAGCATTACCATTTGTGACCAATGCGCAGATTGGTGACAGCACCAATGCTGAATTTTTTGCGTTCCCTTGGAATTGGAAATTACGATATCTGTTTTGTTACGATTGGAGGAAGCTTTCAAAATTCTCTTGAAACAACTTCTCTTCTGAAAGAACTGGGAGCGAAACTGGTGATATCCAGGGCTGAGCGTGATGTCCAGGAAAAATTTCTTTGCGCAACGGTGCAGATAAGGTGGTCTATCCAGAAAAGCAAGTTGCAAAATGGGCATCTATCCGTTACACAGATGATCATATCCTTGATTATATGGAGGTGGATGCTTCCCATGCGATTTTTGAAGTGGAAGTGCCAGAAGAATGGGTTGGAAAAACTGTAGGCGGACTGGATATCAGAAAGCGTTACAATATTAATATTCTGGCAGTAAAAATGAAGGAGAATTTAATATTGCAATTTCTCCGGATACGTATTTGGAAGAGAATAGTAAATTACTGGTATTAGGGGAATACAGAGCCCTTCAGAAATGTTTCCGAATATAATATAGTCATTTGTTATGAAGAGGCTGCTATAGAGGTGAAGACAATGGCAGAAGGAATATTGGCTGTTACTGTATTTTGTATGTTTGACTTGATTTTATATTGCAAATAAAGCAGATCAGTTTTGGGGGCGAAATTCAGGAAAATACGGAAGAAAACAGCAGTCATCGAAGATATTGTTTTTGAATACTCTTTCGGATGAAGAATTGTTAAGAGAGATTCATGAGTGTAAAATTGAATATAAGGAAGCTGAAATTATAATTTTTGATGGACAGTCCGGGTATGACCATAATACAGTCGCATGATATAATTGCAAAAACGGCAGAAAAGGGGACTGGCAGGATGAGTCTGGGAATTAAAGAAGAGGATAATAAAAAAACAGATGAACATATCCTTGTTTGTCTGTCAGTCCAATAAAAAAATAATAGATACAGCGGCCAAAATGGTGAAAGTGCTGCAGGCACGTTTTACAGCCTTGTATGTACGAACTGGCACAAAATCAGAAGACTTAGATAAAGAAAAACTGGAAGAACATATTCGGTATGCAGAAAATCTGGGAGCAGAAATCGTAATGACTCATGGGGAAAACATACCGGTACAGATCGCAGAGTATGCCAGACTATCAAATGTTACTAAAATTGTGATTGGACAAAGTAATGCCACGAAATCATTTTTCAGTAAAGTGACTCTGACAGAAAAACTGATTGAAATTGTACCAGATATTGATATCCATATTATTCCGGATACGGTCAAAACAGGAAACTACCAGAAACGGTCATTTACTGGTATATGGAAAAACCGTCTGCAAAGGATTATTTCCTGACAGTTTTTATATTTGCAGTATGTACTCTGATTGGTCTGCTGTTTCAGAAGCTGGATTTCACGGACACGAATATTGTAACCATATATACATTCTGGGGGTTTTGCTTACTTCCATTGTGACAGATGGTTATCTATGCAGTGGGCTGGTTCTTTCTTAAGTGTCTTTTTATTTTGCTTTTTTCTGACAGAACCAAGGATGTCTTTTTCAGACCTATGCGGTGGGTTATCCGGTGACCTTTCTCATAATGCTAATTTCATCCGTACTTACAGGGGCACTTTGCGGCAAAGCTGAAAACACATGCAAAGCTTTCTGCACAGCTTGCCTTTCGTACACAGATTTTGTTTGATACAGACCGTTTGCTGCAAAAGGCTAAAGGCGAGATAGAGATTCTTGATGTTACCTGTACACAGCTCCTTCGCCTGCTAAACCGTAATATCACAGCATATGTAGTAGAAAATGG
>VOFI01003272.1_pt1 | contig 27586 bp, 39 predicted proteins | sample 5384131 | NCBI WGS metagenome assembly VOFI01 (sample SAMN12384728, study PRJNA508395) | human gut metagenome | isolation source: healthy gut H | host: Homo sapiens | reverse complement strand
CGCTCACCAACTGAGCTACCTTCTCTGCCAATGTCATCTGTTGAATCAACGTCCTTTACACGAACCGCGACCGGTTGCGACAAATCTCCGATAATCCTCTTTTACACCACGGACTTCCACTTTTCCTCCTGCATTAAAAGCCGGACAATCCTCACACCCTCCATTGTCCTGAGCCCTCAACATTATACCTGTAGAAAGTAGAATCCCTATCATTACTATTTTTGTTTGCATGTCTTTCATATTCTGTCTCCACTGTTTTTAGTTCATACGCTTTTCAATAATGCAAAATTATCGGGATTCCATCAAACCATCCAGTATTATTTTTATCCATTCATAATACAATTATTATTTTGATAACCTATGTTGCTCCATAAATCGATTATCTTTGCATCATAGTTAATCTTCAAAAGATCTCAGCATATGATCAATCCTATTTATTCAGCCGATAAAGCAAGATACTCCGGTGGGATGAAGTACCGTCGTTGTGGTAAAAGCGGTATACTGTTACCGGAAGTTTCTCTGGGCCTCTGGCATAATTTTGGTGATGTTGACACATTAGCCAACAGCCTCGGATGGCTCACTTTGCATTCGACAAAGGTATCACACATTTCGACCTGGCTAATAACTACGGTCCCTCTTACGGCTCAGCCGAAGAAACGTTCGGACTCATCATGAAGAAATCCTTTATGCCCTATCGGGATGAACTATTCATATCCACCAAAGCCGGCCATGATATGTGGGAAGGTCCTTACGGAAACTGGGGCTCCCGGAAATACCTGATGAGCAGTCTCAACCAGAGTTTAAAACGCATGAATCTGGAGTATGTCGATATTTTCTATACCCATCGTTACGACCCCGAAACTCCACTTGAAGAAACTCTTCAGGCGCTCGTCGATATTGTCCGGCAAGGTAAAGCCCTCTACATCGGTATATCCAAATACCCCAAAGAAAAGGCAGAGTTCGCCTACCGATATCTGGAAGAACGAGACGTGCATTGTCTACTCTATCAGGGACGATACAACCTGTTTAACCGCGAACCGGAAGAACAAGGCATTCTGCAACAAGCCAAAGAAAATGGTACGGGCTTTATCGCCTTTTCTCCTCTGGCTCAAGGTCTGCTCACCAACCGGTATCTAAATGGAATTCCGGAAGACTCAAGAATAGCCCGCGGAGGTTTCCTGAAGAAAGAGCAATTGACCGAGCAAGTATTCAATAAAATCAAAGCATTGAATGAAGTGGCAGGTAGTCGGGGACAGACCTTAGCCGAAATGGCATTGGCCTGGGTCTTGAAAGATGATCTGGTAACCTCTGTTATCGTCGGCGCGAGCTCCGTCAAGCAACTGGAAGACAATCTGAAAGTAACGGAAAACTGTAAGTTCAGTACAGACGAGATTCAACGTATCGGGAACATTCTTCAATGAACTCTTTTTCACCACAGATTAACAGATCACACAGATGTGTATTCAGATTATCATATGGAATTTAGAGTCAATCCACGACCCAACAATCAATATTCCTTGTTTTCGAGCTAAAGTTCACTCCTGCCTTTAGCAGTTGACGGGGATCATTGGCAAACGGAGCGGCATATCCCTTTTCTTCTATCTGTTTCAAAGCCTCTTCCGCACTCCCGTCAAATTTGAACTCCATCACATAAATGTATCGGTCTGTCTTCAAAACCATATCGATGCGCCCGTTAGAAGTATGATACTCCGCCTGGACATAAAAAACCAAGTAACTTATAAACAATAAAAAAGAACATTCTGATAATGCAACTCCAAGTCACGTACCAGTTCATAAGGAGTATCGGCGAAGAAACTTTGCAGACGACGAAAGAAAGCATCACAATCTCCCTGTTCCACTTCAGAAACGAACCTGGTTATATGAAACCCTGTTTGTCCTTTATCAATATTTGCATAAAAAGGAAGTAAATACCTGATAAATCCTTCCTCTACTTCCCGATTGGGAAATCCCAGGCGGTAGATATCAAAACGTTCATCATACCCTTTTATCGTCAGATAGCCACTCTGATAAATCACCGGCAGAGGATTCTTCGAAGTAGAATCTATGCAATTCAGCATATCTGATGTCGCCTCATCGTGTGCCAGCTGTTGCAAGTCATATTTATCACGCAGTAAAAGTTTTACCAAATAAGACGGAGTACCTGTTTCGAACCAGTAACTGCCAAACTTCATCTTATAAAAAGTATTCAGTATACTGAACGGATTATATAAACCGATAGAATTTTCCGTGAAAATGATAACCATCATACCGTTCCTTCAGCTCCCGGCAAGCATCTTCGTACGACATCTTTTGATATTTCGCCAACTGACGAATTTCCGGTTCCAGATAATGATGGATTTCCTTTTCTGTAATTCCACACAACTCCACATAAGGTTCGTCCATAGAGATATCATTCAGATTATTCAGGTCACTAAACACACTTACCTTACCAAACTTGGTAACTCCCGTCAAAAGGGCAAAGCGGATATACCCGTCCATCGTTTTCAGCACAGAATAAAAACCTTTCAGTGTATCACGATACTTCTCTCCCAACTCCTCATTACCGATAGCCTGCAACATCGGTTTATCATATTCATCAATCAAAATCACCACCCGCTGCCCCCGACTGTTCACAGGCACGCTGTACAATACCCTTGAAACGCAAAGGAATAGAAGTTTCAGAAGGAGCAGTCCCGTACACCATTTCCCATTTAGCCAACGTATCGTTCAATATTCGATCCAGGCTTTCGGGCGTATCATACTTTTCGGTGTTCAGATCCAGATGTAAAATCGGATATTTGCCAAAGCGACGGGGACGGCTCAGGAAATAATATGAACCCGTTTTTACCAATCTACAGACTAATGCAGTCTTATCTATATAAAGATAGCCTTCCCTACGTATTTTCTCAAAGTTCTGTATCCCAATCGGGTAAAGTTTAGCCATAGCGTATTCCTATTAATGGCTTCACTCACAAATATACAAGATTATTCCTAATTACCGGTTCCGCTAACCATATAATAAATGCCGGTACCCATTCTTCCGAACAGATACCGGCATTTATTATTTTCAACCGAAACGATCGGCTGACCGTCAAAGTAATCCCTGCCCTCCTATCACTCCGGCAATAGCACTTGCCACAGCTATAATTACTTTCAAAAAGATATTCCAGCTATTCTTCTTCATGTATTTATCTGATTAAAGTTATTATGCAGTCGGATCATCTACTATGTCTCCATCACCATTCCGGAATCATGACCGCCCGAAATGCCGATACTGCCTATCTTCTGAAACTCAACACCCTGAAGCAATGCACGGGTAGTACCGATAGCCGCAGGACGAGTATATTCAGGAGTAAAGTGACAAAGAAGGGCTGCCACCTGATTCGGGTTCACCTCTTCCTCTTTGTCCACTCCCCTTCCCCGTGTACGCGCTTTCATCGTAAAAGTACCCAATCCGTCCAGACGTACCGTCTTACTGTTCAATAAGTCGCTACGCATCGCTGTCATCAAGTTCCGAACCACATTATGCACATCACCCGGAGTCAATGACGACTTCTCCGCAATCATCTCTGCCAGTTGCTGGGTGGACACCGTTTTACCTACTTCACCAAGATTCAAGTGCCACTTCTTATCACCGGACTTAGTTGCCATAGTCGATTGCACTGCTTTATAAAATAATGCCATATTCCTGCATCTCCTTTTTTTAATGTTATTACTACTGATTTTATTCACATTTCGTTGATCAACATTGCAAAGGTGAAGATCAGAGCACCTCCCCGGAAGTCGTGATCATCTTGTTGCCATTGAAAGAGAGAGCGGCCAGTTCACCGAATGTGCCACACTTCCGTCCGTTCAGTTCCGAACCCAAAGCCTCCGCGGCATCCTCCAATACGGGGATACCATAACGACCCGCAATATCCATGATCTCGTCCATCTTGGCAGGCATACCGTAAAGGTGGACAGGGATAATAGCCTTCGGGAGCTTACCCGTCTTGCGCAAACGGTCCTTTATAGCCTCCTCAAGCAATACCGGATCCATATTCCAGGTATCCTTCTCACTGTCCACAAAAACAGGTTTGGCCTCCAGATAAGAAATCGGATTGGCAGAGGCGGCAAAAGTAAAGCTTTGGCAGATCACTTCATCACCAGGCTTCACATCCAGAAGAATCAAGCCCAAGTGAAGTGCAGCCGTTCCAGCACTCAAGGCCACCACACGACGGTCTTCATGCAAATATTCAACCAAAGATTGCTCAAAGGCATCCACGTTAGGTCCCAAAGGGACAACCCAGTTCGTATCAAAGGCCTCTTTTATAAAGTCTTGCTCACGGCCACCCATGTGAGCAAGCGAAAGCCAGATTCGTTTGTTCATAACGAAATTATCTATGTTTATTTGATTTTCTTACGTAGTAAGGAATAAAAAGAAAAGAAAAAACACTTAACAGCAGCAGCCCATATTTACGCATATATAATTTCTCCATGTCCCGGATAGAGGTTGCATCCTACAGCAATTTTTTTAATGTGCTCTAAAGACTTCTCTGCCTCCCTCTTATTACTTTTTGGAAAAGTCGTTACCACTTTGTGTTGAGGCAAATAGGAATCTCCGGTAAACAAACAATTATTTATCTGAAAACAACAGGCGCTCCAATCATGTCCGGGAGTTTCGTAAGTTTTCATCTGCATCTCGTCTCTACCAAATAAAGATATGACACTATTGTTTCCTACTACTTCAATATTATCATCATATTCATATATAAAAGAAGTAGAATGGTATCTGGACATATTCAATCGGTCGGAAAACAGTCCTTCTTTTCCATGTAATGAAAGATACACTTTAACAATGGGAATATTAGATACCACTTCATTCAATCCATAAATATGGTCAAAATGTGAATGAGTGATAAAATAGCCGCAAGTTCTAAATCAAAGCGCTGCAACTCTTCTAATATAGGTTTCGGATCACCACAATCAACTAAATAGCATTGACTCTGGCAATCATCTTTAATAAGGTAAGTGTTAGATTCAAAAACTGAATTTACAAAACGAACAACCTCCATCTATTTCCCCTGAAGTATCCTTTTAATGTCCTTAAAACTTTTCATTTCGGCAATCTCTTCAGGTTCCAGCTCTATATTAAATGCCGATTCAATCTCAACCACTAATTCCAAATGCTTCAAAGAGTCCCATTTTTCACAATTCACTTGGGCGCAACTTTCATCCACATTCTCCAGCTCAAATACCTGTGTCAGTATCTCCAATATTTTCTCTTCCATAGCAGTTCATATTTATTTTATAATAAGATTCTATTTGATAATTACTCGACAAACATTGTACATATGCTTTTGCCCCATCTTCTTTCTGATCTGACAAATCAAACCCCACCCTATCGTAAAAGTCAGCTACTTGGGCATTTTTTAATGTCGGATAATAGTCAGCATATATCTTGCCAACTCCATAGCTGTGCAAGCGATTTAAAACAAAATGTACAAAAGCTAACTCGATACCTTTACCTAAGATCCTACAGCTTAACAACAATGAATCAATTCTCATTCCATCAGTAAGAGGTTCTAAAATTATAGCTCCGGTGATACCATTATCCCCGAATTTATCTTTTACACTAATACAAAAGACAGACCATCCTTTTTCTATAAGACTACGAATTTCCACATCAGTATAACGTTTAGTTGTCAGATTAAACTGATTTGTTTTCTGAGTCATCTGTGCAATACGAGGAATATTGAATTCGTTTGCTTCCGTTACCGTAACCTCAATTTCAAGGCTTGCCAAGTAAGCACCGAGATCTGTAAATTTCTTTTTTCCTGTGTCCTGCTAACGTTCGCTTTATATTGTTCCGTCTTTTTCTTATCCTCTTCCGTGATGGCATAGACTCGGAAATAACGTTCAACCAAGTTGAAAAAAGAATACCGGCAACAGATAAGGATACTTTCGGAAAATCAGGAACTTCCACCATCGGCAAAAGTTGCTTCACCAATTCTCGTTCTGTGGGATTATCATCAACAAAAACAAAACTATCCAGACCGATATTCAATTCCTGAGCCAATTCTTTTTATATTATCAGCTTTGTTCTGCCAATTGATTCGATAAGCAGAGATATTTCTGATTAAGTTTTATAAACGGATTCTTTTTCCATGCTTCCAGCACATCTGCCTCATTATTTTTGCTGCAAACCGTCAAGATAACCCCTTGTTTGCTTAATTCAATCAAAGCTTCCTGAAAATAAAGAAAAGCCTTTCCGGGGTAATCTCCTCCGATACCAATACCTCCAATACCGTCCTCACCCAGTACACCACTCCAAAGTGTATTATCCAAATCAAGAACCAAACATTTTTTTCCTGCTTAAAGCAAGCTCTCTTGTTTTACAAGTGAACCATTTGCGAAAAGCCCCTGCCAACTTAGGATTAATCACCATCTGGGAAAGAAAATAATATTTCCAATCGATCCATTGATCTTTGGAGTAATCCGATAAGAATTCAGAAAAATCAATGAATTTTACATTTGCATATGCATTGCAAAAAAATCACGAATATCCATATTAAATTTTATAATCGAATTTTTGAGCTCATAATTTGTACTACAAAAATTCAAATTATAAAGAAATTCTCCAAAGAAAAAACGATCAGCTGACTGTGAGCAGGAAGTTGTTTATAAACAATCTGCAACTTATCAAAGTATCCATTTACTTCTTCTGTCAAAGAATCAATGTCAAATTTTATAGGAACCTGATAAAACCACACATAAGAATCTACCTCCAAAGGGACATATGAAATGTCATCATAACCGGAATATCCTACATCTGTCGTGCCAAACAGATTCTCTAATGTGTTATTACGAAAAATAAAATACTTCATAACAGCAGTATTAAGACTCTACTAACTCTATTAAACCAACTTTCTTATTAAATAAAAACAAACACGCCTTCCACCAATAGCACATGCTTCCACAGCCTTGATAAGTGGCACAAACTTTATTTTCTTTAAACGAGCAATAGCCCCTTCCATATCATCTACCGAATAGCAACAATGATAAGGAGTTACTCCCATTTTATCCAACGTTCGGTTTACCGGAGAATTTTCATCTACAGGTGCCAACAGTTCTAACATCGGCATACCTTCTTTCGTCAGAAAACAGATTTTCACATTCTGTATTGCATCAATTACAGTTTCTGTTTTCTGATACCCTGCATCTATATAATACTGTGCAGTATCATCTATATCAAAGACAGCTATTCCAATATGATGAAATTTAAAATCAGGAAGCATAACTCAATATTCTATTATAGGTGATATATGACACTCGTTATAAACAATGCGTGCAGTTGCCCATGACAATCCGGCACCAAAACCACACATCACTACTACTTTTTCTTCATTCAGCTTCTCCGAGAGTTCAGAAACGATAGTTAAAGGTACAGAGGCTGAACTTGTATTTCCATACTTAGCAATACAATAGGGCACTTTTAGTTTCATCAAACTTCAATCTTTTTACAAAGAAATCAGTCATAAATTTATTAGATTGATGAAAAACCAGATAATCAATATCCTCTAAAGAGGAATCAGTTATTTTCATGACCTCTTTTACTCCTTTGGGCACTACACTTATAGCAAAATTGAATACATCCATCCCATCCATAAAGATTTCCATATCCGTACGATAGTTACCATCTTCACGTTCTTTTTCCAAACAGGAATCAGACGTAATAGGATGACGCATTCCACCATGTATTTTTACTGCATCTGCCCCAGTTCCATCTGTATTTAAGATAAATACAGAATCTTTATAGGCTCCTTTCTCTACCAAAGTGGCTGTTCCCGCATCACCATATAAAGGTACATTGACTTTATCTCTAGGATTCACTATTTTAGAAAAAGTTTCACCATCAAGTAGCAATACTCTGTTTACACCTTCCATCGAAGCATAAGCATATGCTGTAGACAACGCATAAACATAGCCTGAACATCCCAAAAGTCAAATCCAAACATGCACATGCCTTAGACAAACCTAAACGATGTTGAAGAACACAAGAAGTAGCAGGAATACGATAGTCAGATGTTTGACTCACAAACAAAAGCACATCGATTGATTCCGGATCAATCTGATTGTCCTCCATCAATTTTAATGCTGCCTTATAGCATAAATCAGATGCACATACATCCACCGGACTAATCCTGCGTTCATGAATACCGACAGAATTAATCATTTTATCAACTTCCTCCTGACTCATTAAACAAGCCAGATCTTTTTATTGTAGGCAACCGCTGAAGGAACACAAGCTGCCATTGCTTTCACACCTACGTTATGATATGTTATTGTAGCCATACTAAATTTATTGTAATGAGAAACCTCCGTCCAAGATCATGATATTACCAGTCAGCCATTTACTCTTATCAGAAAGATGAAAGACAGCAGCTTCTGCCACATCTTCCGGAGTTCCTATACCTAAAGGATATTGTTTTTCTTGTTCCAAAAACTGCTCTTCTGAAATATTTGTACTACCAAGCATAGGAGTTCTGACTATTCCCGGACAAATAGCGTTTGCTCTTATCTTTTGACCAGAAAGTTCCACTGCCAAGACTTTTACAGTCGAATTAACAGCCGCTTTAGAAGCAGAATAAAGCAAAGTACCCGGAACTCCCATCAAAGAAGATATAGAAGATATAAAAACTAAAGAAGCCCCTTTATTTATCTTTTTTTTCTTCAACAGAGTCCGAATCAAAGATATTTGAGAAAAATAATTTGTTTGAAAGATTGAATTTATTTTCTCTTGTTTGATAAATTTTATAGGAATAAATTCATTTATCCCCGCACAAAAAACAACTCCATCTACATTATCAATCTGACTGATTGTGTCCTGCATTTTTTCATTGTCATTCAAATCACAACAAGTAAAGCTATGACTATCACCATTTAGAGAATGGAAAACAGCTTCTAATCTTTCTTTATTTCGAGCTAATAAAGTTACCCTTCCCCCTTCATTAGAAATGAATTGGGCTATAACCCTTCCTATACCCGAAGAAGCTCCTGTAACCAATATATGCTTCCCTCCAAGCTCCATTATTTTAATTCTTTTACTACGTTATACAAATCTTCGATAGTACCCGAACCTACAATCTCTTTCGCTCCCACATGCACATCGTACTCTTCGTCTATCATAGCAATTACGGATAATGCTATTAAAGATGACCATTCATCTAACTCTTTAAAAACAGTATCTCCTGATAAAGAACTTATATCAAGATCATCAAACTGCTCTGCAAAATTTTCTATAAATTTACTCAATTCCATATTCTTATGATTTCATTAATATTTTATTACTGTAGCAGGATTACCAACATAGGTATTTCCATCCTTCGGCTTACGAATAAGTACACTTCCAGCCCCAAGAACAATACCATTCCCTATTTTCAATGTCTGTAACACAACAGACGAAACACCTAGAAAATTTGTATTACCTATGCTCACATTACCAGATACACGCACCGAAGGATTCATAACATTATATGAACCAATTATTGAATTGTGCCCCACAAAAACATCATTATTCAATAAATTGAAATTCCCCATCGTTACATGGCAGCTCACCAATGATCGAAAAAGATGACATTACCTTTTCCCATCTTTACACTCTCTCTATCGTGATAACAGACATCCGAAGCTATCAAATTGGGAAAATCGATCAACGGATTCACTATCTGCATCGTTAGTTTCTCCAATGCAACAGGATTCCCAATTGCCATAACGACAGACAATTCTTCAGTCCATTGGTTCAATTCATGAATACCACCTAATATCTTACCATATGCAACCTCACATCCAATAGGCTTGGTATCATCAAAAAAAACCAATAAGATTCCATTGGCATTCTATTGCATTAATGGCTTTGATCAGACAAGCTACTTCTTGCCCATAGCCTCCGGCTCCATAAATTGCTATATTCTTCATTTCTTAATTATTTCCATTAAAAGCTTCCATCGTTGAACAGGTATCAGAACTGATTCCTTCACGTACGAAAACTTTTTATTGTTAAAAGATAATTTTTAAATCAAGTGAGAAAGAACAATGGTCTACATACCAAACATCCAACTCAAACTTCCTTGTCCATGAAATAGCATTACGTCCATTCACTTGGGCCCATCCGGTAATACCGGGACGAACTTCATGACGGCGGGCCTGTTCGCTATTGTATAGAGACAAATACTGAGGAAGCAAAGGACGTGGCCCAATCAAGGACATATCGCCTTTCAAAACATTGATTAATTGTGGAAGCTCGTCAATCGAAGTAGAACGAACAAACTTACCAATCTTAGTTAATCGTCTATCATCCGGAAGTAAGTTTCCTTCTGCATCACGTTCATCTGTCATCGTTTTAAATTTGATGACTTTAAAGATTTTACCATGCCTTCCGGGCCTCTCCTGAAAAAAAAAAGCACCAGCCCCCTTATTGGCAAAATGAAGCCAAAGAGCACTTCCTAATAAAATAGGTAAAAAGATAAGTAAGCCAAGAAAGACTATAAGCACATCCATCAAACGCTTTATGAAACTACGATACATATTGTTCCGCATTTTTTATAGGTATAATTTAAGGATGCCTTCATTGAATTATTGGAATAAGTTCTCCAAAGCATATTATCTGTCTTCAATTCTTTTATAAAACCAGCCATTGCAGCCACTTTTTCTTTTGTAAAACATCTCCCACAATCATATGCTGCAACCAAATGCGCCAACTCGGATTCATCAGATGCTATACATAATAAAGGGGTACCGACAGCGAGCAAATTGTATGTTTTACTAGGAACACTTACCAAAGCTGTTTCATCAGTTAGAGTAATAATTGATATATCGGCAGCACTCAACGAATATTTCAAATCTTGCGAAGGTTGCCATGGTAAAAAAATAGCAATTTTCAAATTCTTATCTTTCACCCATGACATTAACTCATTCTTTTTTAACCCTTCTCCAATAATAAGGAAAATAATATCTTCATTTTCTTTAATCTCTTCCGCTATTTCAATAATAGATTCTACATTATGAGTAAATCCTATATTGCCAGAATACATGACAACAAATTTGTCGAGTAAATTATGTTTTAAGATGAATGGATTTTCTGTTTTTTCAATCCTCAATAAAGAATCCATACCCATCAATTCGGAATCACAACTATTTTATCTTTATCACAATATTTTAATAGTAAGCTGCCATTCCACTACTCAGCGTATATATCTTATCAGCATTGCTATATATTCGCCTATTAATTTTAGCCCACTTTATATATCCAGGAATCTTGGTATATTCCAACATTACTCAATGCATCCGGATATACATCATAAACGATAACAGAATATTGGTGTTTCAAAATTAATGACGGGAAATAAGACATTGGTGGATTAGTTACATAAACGACCCTATAATGCCGATATTTCCAAAGTAATAAGAAAAAAACCTGCAAAGTAGCCGCAAACCACGTTAATGTGCGCATAAAAATGAAGTACGAACATAAGTAACTATTTTATGTATTTTAACAGAGTTGTTCAATGTTCTCCCTAACGTATCAAAACTACCCGCAAGCAAAACAACATCGGAATATTTCTCGGCATAAGCATTCACTATATCAATCATTAAATATCCCGTTGATTGATTGACCAAAACAATTTTTTTCATACACTATAAATATTCAAAGTAGAAATGGTAAGGATAGATACCAAACCATTCAGGACGCAAATAAAAATAACGAAATATTTCATAACAAAAAGTGATACAATCATGATGACCGATATCAATTTATTCGTATTATTGCCCAAAGAGAATAAAACATTTGGTAAAAGAACAATAGCGAAGATGTCAAAATATGCGGTTATCCTTCCCAACACTCCTAAATTAGTAGCTAATGCCCAAAAGATGCTACTCACCATTAATAACTTCACCATCAATATATTACCCCGGGTTCTTACAGCTACATTTCCCCAACCCCAAAAGCAAAAGCACAACACTGCAATATCGACAAGCAAATGCAATACACTGGCTAATTTCGACTCTTCGACTATTCCAAAATCACTGCTCATCAAATACTGTCCATACACACCGAATTCCATTAAAACAAATTGTAGTATTTTTCCTGAAAAAGCAAATGAAATCAGTAATATAGCTAAATAACCTAAAAATACTTTCCTGTTAAGAGGTATTCGGTCTATCCAGATCATAACTATAAATATAATTGATGATAAATGGAATAAAGAAGCAAATATCACCAGAAGCAAGAATTTCCCAATAACTCTTCTATCTAAATATCTATAGGCCCATAAAATAATAGATAAAGCAAAAAATTGCCTCAGAACATTCATACTCTGATCGAAGAACCCCATTCCCACAAATAGAAATACACTCAACCAAACTGAAGATGAATACTTTCTAATAAAACAAACACATGACCAAATATAAAAAAGATTCAAAGCCAATAAGAACATCTGAAAATTGGATGTCATCAAGGAAATTATTTTAGACAGTAGCATAAAACCTGCTTCATAAGTGTAAGGATTTTCATAAAAAGCATAATTCCCATGAGCAAAAACGCCAAACATATCAGAATATACATACGTATCTGTACCATACTTGGGATACCTCAATGAACTAAACAGTAGAAGTGGAAAAAAAGTAAAGAACAAATATAAAATATCTCTTATAGAACGTTTCCAGCCATTTACCGAATAAAACAGGAAAGAAAAAACAAAACAGACCCTATGATGTAATAAGCAAACCACATAGTCTATAGTTTCCTGAATATTTGTTTAAAACTTCCCAAACGCGTCTGATAAGAGAAGTTGCTTTTTACGTATTGAATACCACTCTTTAAATGCTCCACATCAGTTTTCTTCCTACACAACTCTAATATAAGTCGGGATATTGTATCTTCATTATCAATATCTACTTTATATCCAAAGCTTCCCATACAATCACGAAGTCCTCCCCTTCCACTATGCACTACGCAACATCCTGCAGCCAAAGCCTCCATAGCAGCTATACCAAACCCTTCATATGCAGATAGCTGAATATAAAATTGGCTCTCCTTCAACAGATTTATCTTGTTGTGCTCTTGGATAGTACCCAAATATATGACTGATTCTTCCAAATGCAATTCGGAAATCAAACTCTGAATATAATCGCTCCCAGCCCCAGATGGTCCAACTATGTAAAATTTATAATCAGGAATTCTTTCCCTTATTGATGCAAATATACGTATTGCCCTATCTACCCCTTTACGATAAACGTTTTCTATACTCACCATCCAAGCTATTGTTACAAAATAATGTTTCTTCTCCAAGAAATCACCTTTAAACTCAAAACTATCAAAATCTATAACATGAAAAGAAAGCGCACAGTTAGAAGGTAATTTTCCCCCATAAATATCTTTCACATTAGATTGATCTGTCTGTGAGACTAAGATGCTTGTATCACTAAACAAGTTACATAATTTAAAGAGAATCTTCTGAATATATCTTTGTCTTGGAGTAGCAACATTCTTGTCTAGTGCATCAATACCTCCTGTAAAAGAACCTTTTTCCCGAATAGTTTTGCAAACAAAGCAGCTATCAACCCATATCTATAGAAGTATATAAATGCAATATCATATTTCCAGAACAATAAAAAAATCAAAAGATTTTTTTTTTACTCAAAGCAACTTTATAACCCAAATCTTTCAAAATTAATATATCATTGCGATAATAACTTTGAATAGAAAAACATTTTCTTTGTCTGTACACTTGAATAAAAAAAAATACCGTTTTAGACATATCAATTTATTGAAGTTAAAATAGTATGTAGAAATCGCAGTTTAGCCTTTCTTCCAGTCCAATAAAAAACCAATGGGAATAAAATCAAAAATGACAAAATTCTAAAACTTAAATAGCTCATATAAGAATTATGCTTTTTCATATATCGGAACAAACTTTCAAAGCCACGAAAATCATTTCTATTTGAGCGTTTTCTTTTAGAACTCCCTCCATTATAATGAACAATCTTAGGTGAATCAATAATGATCCGCTCAATTCCCATCTGACTCATCCGCTTTTGCAAATCAGTTTCTTCATAATACATAAAAAAAGCTGTATCAAAAAGACCGGCTTTTTCAAATGTCTCACGAGTCAAAAACATATCTGCACCTGTTATATAATCTACATGGAAAGCCCCCTCAAATAATTTCTCTTCACTTTTCTTGTTAGGAAATGGGAGAGTCAATATAAAACCTAAACGATTTAAAATTGTGGGGAATTTCCCGTAAGAGTGTCCATAAGTATTATCCGGATTCAACAACATTGTTCCATATACACAAGAAGATAAATGTTGTTCTGCATAATCATAAAATAATTTAATAGCATTATTTAAAAGAATAGTATCAGAATTTAATAAAAACAGATACTTACCTTTTGCATACTGATAACCTATATTATTCGCACTTCCGAAGCCCTCATTCGCTAAATTCTGGATAAACACAATCCGCTTATCAAGTCTCAATATCTCACCACTTCCATCATCAGAATTATTATCAACAACTATTACTTCAAAATCAATTCCTAATGTATGTGTAAAAATACTATTAATACAATTTAAAGTCAGTTCTATTGTATTATAGTTCACAATTATAACAGAAACATCCATATAAACAGCCAATCAATTTATTATTACCTTAGGATACCAATTCAAAATCATTCGGATTAAAGGACGAAAGCATCTAAGAAGATATGTAAACCTATAACATAGAGGGATACGGCATGGCAAAGCAGGCTTCAAGTTATAATACAATTCTGCATATTGAGATTTCCTGTTCAAGCCTTCTATTAACTCTACTGTAGTTTTACGAGCTTGTACTCCAATTCTTTTTCTTAAATCTTCATCTTTACCTAATAAAGTTGCATATTTTACTATTTCATCATATGTCTCAGCTATAAACCCATTTTCTCCATGTATAAAACGTTCTTTAGGAGCTTCTGAACCATAATAAACTACAGGTTTATTCATTAACATAGCTAGTCCCAAATTAGCATCTATTGAAGCGTGGCTATCCACAGGTATCTGACAAAGACAAACATCAAAAAGTCGCACAAACCTTTAACCATTCTTCATAAGGTAATAAATCATATATAATAATATCATTTCTACCTTTTTGCTTTTCGACGAACCCAATTATCCCCTTAGGAATACCAACTATACAAAATATTTTATTGGAAATGGAGATTCGGTCAAAAATATCAATCATATTTAATGGGCATTTGGACAAAGAAGTCCCTCTGCCGAAAATTATAGGCCCATTTTCATTTCTCTTGAATGAAATTCCAGATGTTTGCTCACAAAGTCTAGGATCCCCGCTAAAATATATTTGCTTTCTTCTTTCCTGGGGTATAAATCTAATAATCGAATCATTATATGAAGCTTTGTCTATCAAGACAATATAGGACGAGTGTTGAATTTCAAAAGGACTTAAAAGCAAACTTTTGAATGAAGGGCGTTGACATACGGTAGTCAACACAGGGATTTGCAATGACACCTGCATTGCAGATTTTACTACACGATAAAAAATATCCGAATTTCGAGCTTTAAAGTAATGTATACAACTAAATGATTTCTTTCTTAAATAATCCGTAATAGAATCGACTTCATCAAATTGTTTGATATGTAAATCTGGATCTGAACTTACTTTCCACCTACAGAGAATATCATAATCATCAATAAAGGTACTATTCCTAATAAACTCATTCAATGCATTGGATGCTCCATCACCAATTTTATAATATGAGATTAAAAAAAGTACCTTCATCTTATTTCTCATAATAAAAAGAGTCCTATTCAAGGTACATAGTATCAGCTATTCTACTAATATCACTCTTAGACAAAGAATAATATAGCGGTAGACAAAGAATTCTCCTTGATATATCTTCAGATATGGGCATTTCTGTATAAGGAAGCTGTTTCATGAACGTATTGACAGATGGATAAAAATATCTTCTCGGAAAAATACCATTCTGATTCAGCCTATGCTCTACGGATAATAATATTTCTTCTGTAGGAAAGATCACTGGAAAATAGCTATAATTACAATCTTGATTAATCCGTTGGAATTTCAACTCCGGATAACGAGAAAGCAACTCTTTATATAGAAAATACTTTTCTTTCCGGTCATCTAAAGCTGACTGCAAAAGTTTTAGATTAGCAATACCAATGGCCGCATGGACTTCGGTCATCTTTCCATTTGTTCCATCATCAATGACTTCTTTTCCATCATCAAAACCGAAGAAGCGAAGTCTCTTCAACTTCTCATGCAACCCGTCGTCCACAGCAAAGCAAGCTCCACCTTCTGCTGTATTCAACATTTTCGTAGCATGAAAACTTGTTGTGGAAATATCTCCATACTCAAAAATTGATCTACCATTATAATTCACACCAACGGCATGTGCCGCATCATAAATTACCTTTAGGTCATTGCGTCGTGCTATTTCCTCTATCTTCTCAATATCACATGGATTGCCAAATACATGTACCGGTAATATAGCACAAGTATGTTCGGTTATCTTTTCTTCTATTTTATCCGGATCAATATTTAAAGTCTCCGGATCAATATCTACAAAAACCGGGGTACACCCCTCCCATATAATGGAACTAATGGTTGCAATAAATGTAAAAGGAGTAGTGATAACTTCCCCCTTCAGCCCTAATGCTTTGATTGCCATCTGTATAGCTATAGTGCCATTTGTGACTGTCACTACATTTTTAAGATTCAGAAATTCTGCAACTTCTTTCTCAAAACGTTGTACCAGCGGACCGTTATGAGTCATAACACCACGTTCCCAAACTCCTTCCAACAATGCATTGACATCACCCAACGAAGCTAATGTGGGCATTGTAACATAAATATTATTCTTCTTCATGGCAATACTGTTTTATTTGACATAAATAGTAAGACTGAGCTAAATTCTGAGCATATTCCTGTTCATATTCGCGTTTATCAAGACATTGGGTAACATATTTCAACATATTATCGAAATGATCGTCTTTAGGTAAATTAAACTCTTCTTTATACCCTTGTTTTTCCAGAATTATAATGGGGTTAAGATCCATAGGAGCAGTAAATGCCCGAGTTACAATAAGTTTGCCTGTACTACCCCATATTTCATAATTACATTGATAATAATTATCAAAACCAAAAGCAAGCTCCGCTACAATTCCATCATTACAATGGAAATAAGCTCCTCCCCAAATATCGACTTCAGCACCAAAAGGTCTAAACAGAGATGCGGCCCTTAAACTGAAGGTATATTCAGGCAATATTACTTGCATAGCCTTCACTGTATATGCACCCGCATCCAATAGCGCCCCACCACCCAATTTCCGAGAATATCGTATATTACTAGAATCAGCAAAAGGAGGAAAACCAAAAGAACTCCTAAAACATCTAATATCACCGATCTCATTTCGTTGTAAACAATCGCGCACCCATTGATGCTGTGAATGAAAACGAAACTGAAAATTTTCAATCAATAATAACCCATTTTTACGAGCGATCTGTACCAGCTCCTCTACCTCTCCATAATCAGCGGCTAAAGATTTCTCACTTATTACATGTTTATGCCGATGCAGCGCTTTCATTACCCACTCGTAATGCAGCCCGGTTGGAAGCGGAATATATACTAAATCAATATTAGGATCCTCCAAAAAGCTCTTCATAACCTCCATATGCCTTACAGCTATATTGCCCCTGCCAGTTCCTTTGCTTTGTCAAGTTGCCGACTGGCTACAGCCAATATCTGAAATCGGTCTGCTTTAAGAAATGCCGGAAGTAAAGAACGAATTGCTATATTTGCACACCCCAATACTCCCACTTTATATATATTTTCCATGCCTTTAATTATGTAAATAGTTCAGAGCAGCAATCAAACTTCTGGACTGGATATTGAAATAATTATTAAAACGAAGGAATTGATAAATTTGTCCTAAAGTCATCCAAGTGTAATGCTTCGGAAGATCCAAAAGAGAACGAATCATCAGCCTCAACTAACAAATTACGATTTTGTTCTTTATAAAAACGTCCTCCTTCTTCTGATTGCAATGTATCGTAGACGATTTGCTCTTTAGAAACATTCAATACATAATCAAGAAAAGGGGGACGGACTAATTGAGGATTATTAATATCTCCAGTCAAACATTGAACAGTAGGTGCTAACTCCAATACATCAAAATTTCCACATTCCAGTTTTGCCTGTACCAGGAAATGATAAACTCCATCTATTTTTTTTAAAATGAAAGCACAAATTCCCCGCTGCATGGGTTGTATCAAAGGCTGACACCAAGAAGAGACTTCGCGATTGGATATGGTAACTTTAACCCCAATCACTCTAAAAAATTTATTATCTTTTCTCGATATTTCGTCAGGCAATATTTGCCAATCATTCATTTTCGATAAAGGATAAGAGTGAACCCGCAAATCATATTTTGATTTTAAAGATGAAAGCCAAGACAGATGTTCCTCCATGGAATAGTAGCAATGATTGGTTACAGAAGAAAGTATCATACCCTTCCCTAAAGAAGACATGCACTCAATATCATCAGTAGGGGACAAAAAATCACTGACTTTCAACCCTGATAACACAGTACGTGTATCCATATTCACCATATTATCATAACGCATCAACTCCTTTATTTGTCCCAATGTCATCCAACGGAAATCTTCATGTAATTCAACGTCACTTTCTACTTTAATAATAATATTTCGATTCCTCTTTCTCAAGAACCGGGCTCCTTGCTCTGATTGTAACTGATCCAATATTATCTGCTTGGGAGTGGCATTTACAAAATAGTCTAAATAGCTAGGTTTTAAACCCTTATGAATCTGAAGATAATTACTTTTAGTGGCTTGTAAAGTGGGTGATATCTGTACACAATTTACATTTCCCGGCTCTATCTTAGCTTGCATCAAAAAATAAAGTATCCCATTAAATTCTTTTGTGAGAATACCTAAATAACCTATTTCCGGTTGGTTAATAATCGGTTGGGTCCATTTTCTTATATCTCCATAATCTGTTTCTACTTGAATACCCTCAATTGAAAAGAAACGTCCGGATACATGCTTCAATGTTCCATTCTCATCTGTTTCCCAACCTTCCAACGAAGAAAAAGGAATCGAGTCAACTTGAACTTTTACAGTTTTATTGCGAGAATCAATCCAATTTTTTATCTCTTCTATTGAATTTATCGTGTGACGAACCGTCAACAAAGATTTAATTATCATAAGTGCTTATGAGTTCTTTCTTATTATAGATAGTATGATTCGACGTATTTCTTTATACTCCTCCAACCGCATTCTTTCATAAGCCACGATGGCTAACAGAATCCCAACAGATACCTGAAGTAATAAAGTCACCAAAAAATTAAAATGTAAGAAAGTGATTCCCCACATTAATAATGCTACAAGGGAAGAAACAAGAAAACAAGGAAATATATCTTTAACCTGTTTTACAGTAGAATAATCTATTAATCTTCCAGAATAGTAACTATTTAAAAAATATAAGATACTAATGAAATGCAAACAGCACCCCATAACATATAGTTGATACCCCAGAATATTCCGATCATAATTGGGATAACAGCAATTATTTTTTTTACAATTTCCAATTTAAGAAATAAACCGGAATAGCCTCTTACCTGTAAAATATTTAAATTTATAGCATGCAATGGATAAAAGCATCTCTGAAAAACATATAATCTGTAAAAACGGAACAGCCATCAACCATTTTTTTCTCCGATCAGAATAACAATCAATGGTTTTGCTATGGCTGCAAGACCAAACATCAAGGCAAATGTTATTAACATAGTAACCTTTATTATTTTGCGATAAGCATCCCGTAGCCGTTCCGGTTCTTCTTGAATAGAACTAAGTACCGGATAACTAACTCTCTGGACCACAGAAGTTAAATTACTAGAGAATATTGTAGAAAACTGTTCTGCACGCGTATATTGCCCTAATTGAGTTGCACTGTAGTAACGACCGATCACTATATAATATACATTCTTATAAAAAACATCGATAAGCCCTGATAATAGCAGTTTAGAGCCAAAACCAAATAAGTCTTTAAAACTCTTATATGAAAATTCCCATAATGGTCGCCATTTCCCATAAATCCATAAAAGGACTGAGTTAAAAATTGACGGGATAACTGTTGACCCACCAAACTCCAAACTCCACAATGATATAGAGCAATTGTAATGCCAACGCCACCACTTACAAGAGAAGCTATCAATGAGACTTTTGTCTGTGTTTTAAAATCAATGTTTCTAACCAACACGGTACGTTGTATGATAGAACAAGAATTTATGATCAAAACCAGTCCTAAAACCCTGATAACAGGTATAAGCAACGATTCCGAGAAAAAACGACTAATAGCCGGTGCACATATCCAAAGAAGAATATAAAGACAGATGGAAATAACTATATTAAAGTAAAAATACGGTATTATAATCAGTATCCTTTACATCTATCTTACGAATTAGAGCGCTCGAAAAGCCACTGTCAATAATAGAATTTGATATCGCTATAAAGATAGCAATCATAGCCATGACACCATATTCCTCCGGTGAGAGTATACGGGCCAAAATCAAACCTACAAGAAAGGATACTCCCGAACCTGAGATATTATCAGCGAAACTCCACCATACCCCTTTGATAGTTTTATCTTTTAGTGTTCCCGACACGAGGCTACTATCCTTTGTACATCATTTTATAATACTCTTCGTACTCTCCAGTTGTAATAGCATCCATCCACTCTTGGTTATCCAGATACCAACGAACCGTTCGTTCTATTCCTTCCTCAAACTGTAAACTAGGCTTCCAACCCAATTCTTTTTTTTAATTTTGTAGAATCAATAGCATAACGCAAATCATGTCCGGCACGATCCGTAACATAAGTGATCAGATGCTCACTGATTCCTTCTGCATTACCTAACAAACGATCGACAGTTTTTATAATTACTTTTATCAAATCAATGTTCTTCCATTCATTAAAGCCACCAATATTATAAGTATCAGCAATCTTTCCTTTATGAAAAAATCAGATCAATGGCACGGGCATGATCTTCTACATATAGCCAGTCACGCACATTCTCCCCCTTACCATACACGGGTAATGGTTTGCCTTGTCGAATGTTGTTAATGAAAAGTGGAATCAATTTTTCCGGGAATTGATAAGGCCCATAATTATTCGAACAATTTGTCACAATGGTTGGCATACCATAAGTATCATGGTAAGCCCGAACAAAATGATCACTACTTGCTTTACTAGCTGAGTAAGGACTATGAGGATCATATTTAGTAGATTCCGTAAAATATGTACCATCAGACCTCAATGCACCGTATACCTCATCGGTAGAAATATGATAAAAAACGCTTTCCATCATACTTCTCCGGACACTCCTCCCACATTTGCCTGGCTGCCTGTAATAGGCAAAGAGTACCCATTACATTAGTACGAGCAAAGGTAAGCGGATCTTTAATGGAGCGATCTACATGACTTTCGGCCGCCAAATGAATAATTCCGTCAATTTTATATTCAGAAAAAATATCTATCAGTTTATCAAAATCACAAATATCAGCTTTGACAAAAGTATAGTTAGATGCACTTTCCACATCATGCAGATTAGCAAGATTACCGGCATAAGTTAGTTTATCTAAATTGATAATACGATATTCTGGATACTTATTTATAAAAAGCCGAACAACATGAGAACCAATAAATCCGGCACCACCAGTAATAAGAATATTGCGTTTAAATGCCATATTAATAAAGTTTATCATGATAATCAAATAACCAATCAGTATCTTTTAAAACTGAATGACAAGAATCTTTCTCTGATAAAACGACTTTCTCCATTGGTATTTTCCAGTCAATACCTAAATCTGGATCATTCAAGCAATAGCTCCTTCACACTGAGGAGCATAAAGATTATCACATTTATACTGAAAAACCACTTCTTCACTTAAGACAGAAAAACCATGAGCAAAGCCACGAGGAATAAAAAGCTGACGATGATTATCTTCAGTAAGTTCTACAGATACATACTTGCCAAAAAAAGGAGAATTTCTACGTATGTCTACCGCTACATCAAGAACAGCGCCTTTCACAACCCGGACCAATTTACTTTGTGCAAAAGGTGGTTTCTGAAAATGCAGACCACGAATCACTCCATAACTCGACTTAGATTCATTATCCTGGACAAACATCGTTTTACAAACTTCCTCTACAAATATATTTTGATTAAAAGATTCAAAAAAATGACCGCGTTCATCACTAAACAAACGAGGTTCAATAATCATAACACCTTTTATATCAGTTTCTATTATATTCATTATTAGTCTGCAGCTAATTCATCAATTACTTTCAAAAGGTACTGCCCATATTGGTTTTTCGACATAGGCTGAGCCAATTTCTTCATTTTATCAGAATTAATCCACCCTTGACGAAGTGCAATGCCTTCCAGACATGCTATTTTCAACCCTTGACGTTTCTCAATCACTTCGATAAAGGTACTTGCTTCACTCAGAGAGTCGTGCGTACCTGTATCCAGCCAAGCAAAGCCACGTCCCAAAGTCTGCACTTTCAACTCTTTATCATTGAGAAAAATGTTGATTGACAGTTGTTATTTCCAACTCACCACGGGCAGAAGGTTTTATGTTCTTAGCAACTTCCACAACCTTATTAGGATAAAAATAAAGTCCAACAACGGCATAATTGCTTTTAGGTACTTTCGGCTTTTCTTCAATGGAAAGACAATTACCCCTTTTATCAAACTCCGCAACCCCATAACGCTCCGGATCATTCACCCAATAACCAAACACAGTGGCTTTTTGCTTTTCATCAGCAACACGGACTGCCTCTTTTAACATAGCCGAAAAGCCATTACCATGAAAAATATTATCACCCAAAACCAAACATACTGAATCATCACCGATAAATTTCTCACCAATAATAAAAGCTTGTGCTAAACCATCAGGAGAAGGTTGTTCCGCATATTCAAATCGCACTCCATAATCAGAACCGTCACCCAGCAAACGTTGAAAGCCGGGTAAATCATAAGGAGTGGAGATAATTAAGATCTCACGAATCCCTGCCAACATGAGTACAGAGATAGGATAATAGATCATCGGTTTATCGAATATCGGAAGTAACTGCTTACTGACTCCTTTGGTAATCGGATATAAGCGAGTGCCGGAACCACCGGCCAAAACAATACCTTTCATAATTAAAACTTAAAGGGAATTCGATTGATTTTTAACTATTGGCATACAGCCATAACAGTTGGTTGTTGATTGGCAGCAAAGATATATATCATTTTTGAGCCCTAATTTGAGTGCTTACAGATAAGTATCATACTTAAAAATCATTATCTTTCGTTCATCCAAATTTATTCTTCAACATACTCCCACGGATAAGGATTATCCACCACAGTCTGAAACTCGTTGATAGCCTCCTGCTGTTCACCGGTAAGTGACACCGAATCCCAAGAAGCGATAATTGCACGGGCTTCGTCAGCCAAAGGCTCGTCGAATACCTCACCATAGCAGGCAGTAAGCAAGCGGAGCTTCAATAGTGAAGCGGGAAGAGTATCGAGGATATCCCAGCAACGATCTAATATCTTCTGGACATGTTCGCGCTTTTCTCCGTGGTCGATGAACGATGCGTTGTAACCCATTCTTCAACCGTGGAACCTTGGATACCGGAATTATACAATGTTGTGGTCAAGCGGTAAACTTCATTGTTACGGCGGGACAAGTCATCGCTGTAAATGGGACTCCCGTCCATGCCCAAATACATCAGGTCGTGCGCGGCACGCTGAAGGGAAGCTACTTCTTCGGAAAGAGTCATAATAAATTTGAATTATGAATTATTTGATTACTTCTATAAGATCAGGGTGGATAGTGGCCATGGCAACAGCTATGACACCTTGTATAGCAATGACTACGCGACGATCCCGGGCACCTTTCACTTTCAGGAAAACACCTTCCTGACCCTCGAAGTCACCACCCGTAATACGGACTTTGGTTCCTTTGGACAAGTTGAGTTCATCGGGTTGAAAGTATAAAGATGGTCACTGTAAGTACCGGCTACAGCGATGAAACGCTGCATTTCATTGTCGGGGATAATTATCTTCTTGCCGCTACGGGTATCGGTGATATATTGCAAATAAGCAACCATAGACTTGACACGCTTCACTTCGGAAGGACAAGCATGAATAAAAATCAGATTGTGAATGATAGGAACCAAAACACGGACTTTTTTTCCTTTCTTTATACTTATCTTATATTGCATAGGAACAAAACAGCCCAAGTTCTTTCTTTCGCAAGCAACCGCATAGCGTCAGTCTCTCGACGATAAGTGGCACGCATAGCGAACCATATTTCGGTCTCTTTTTCCACTTCCATTATACGATTATTTCAGAAAAGGACATTCTCCCGGGGCTTTGAACTTCTTACATACACTTGAAATTCAATCACTTGCGAGTACTTTATGTAATATACGGCAAGCTTTGTACTCTCTTGCCACGGTTTCTTGTAGTTACTCATTACCTATCTGGTAAGAAACTATAAACAAACGAATTATACTAAAAAAACGTGTTTTTAAACGTTCGTCTATTTGAACACTATTTTTGTATTCATTTTTCAGTATCGAAACAAAAAGCAGACAGATAAAAAAGAGATTTTTATCCATAGATATCTATCTAGAAATTAATATATTAAGGTAGATATCTATGGATAAAAAATCTTTTTTTCTGTTAAACATTTATGTTATTATGAAAAAATAATACAAAAAATAGTGTTCAAATAGACGAACGTTTTTTGAAACATCTCTCCTTAAACAAATTATCTCACTATAAGCCAACAGCTTACCTCCAAAAAGAAATTAAACTCCACAATTTATCTTATATTTGTAAGTTTACTAAATTTTTCGTCCATACCTTTGCAACATTTTATACAAATAAAAATCACTAAAATTAAAAAGATTATGAACTACGAAAACAAACAACAAGAAGAAAAAAAAAGAATTCAAAAAAAACAAAAACGGGCAACAAGCAAATCTCTGACAATAGAGACCTTAAGTCAAACAGAGGACGAAAAAAGGAGAAACCCATACAAGGGATTGTTTTGAAACACTACGAATGCTTAAAGCTACTAATCACACTCTATCAAGATGGGGCAATGGGTATAAAAAAGGAGACATCACAAGTTGCATTAGCACGATATATAGACGACAAAAAACTATTAGGGAATATTCGAAATGGAATATTCATTCCATTGAAGTTCAGCACTATTCTAAAGGAAACAAACACCATCTGGAACGAAATGCTACGAGATAAATCCATTGGCATAAAATAGACAAGAAAACACACCATGAATTATTATACTCAACCTAATCGGCAAACACTCTACCTTCGGGCCGACAAACAATTTATAAACTTTAAAATCATTATAATATGAAGAAGTTGAAAAGCCCGGCATCACAAAGTGAAGCCATGAAACTGAGATGGAAAAAACGGATCGTCTTCGAGAAAGGATACACCGAGTCGTGCGCCGAATGGATGGTAGAACGACTTGAAGCACTCCTGGACCATATGCAATATGGACATGCGACGGTAGCTTACCGAAAACAAAACGGGAGTTTCCAACTGGTAAAAGCAACATTGATTTACTACGAAGCGGAGTTCCGTAAGAAGTATGATCCCGCAGAAGTAGAAGGTGCCGTAGTCTACTGGAATGTGGACGAACAGAGATGGACGACGTTTCAAGTGGAGAATTTTATGGAGTGGAGACCGGTGGTATAGGGTACCACCATAGATTACACGGATTTTCACGGATGAATTATTTATACTATGAGGAATCAAGTGAAAACGTCTTTGGAAATCCGGAGTAATTTGTGGTAAATGTATTATTGAAAGTACAAACAACTAATCTAAAAAAACAAATATGGCAATAGCATACGACGGGATCAATTATTTTCCGGTGGGCGTAAACTTCATGGAAGAGAACGCAATGGAAGTGATAGAAGCAAAATATGGAATAAAAGGGTCGGCAATTGTGCTGAAACTGATGTAAGATTTACAAGGAGGGATACTACATACGATGGGATGAAGAACAATGCCTGATTTTCGCAAACAAGGCAGGAAGAGAGGTGCAGGCAGAAGAGGTGCAGGGGATCATCGAGATTCTGTTCACCAAAGGAATACTGGACAGAAACAGTTATCAGGAAAACGGAATACTGACTTCGGAAAGTATACAGAAAGTATGGATGGAAGCGACAAAGCGAAGGAAAAGAGAGTTGTCGGAGCTCCCTTACCTGATGGTGAAACCGGAAAAAGAAAATGGAAAAGCCGACACTCCCCCGGCACTGCAAGAAATTCAGCAACCAGAGCTGTTCAAAAAGGAAAAAACACCTGTTAACCCGAAAAATGTAGTACATCATGTAGCCGTTAACGCAAAAAATGCATGCAATTCCGGACAAAGTAAAGTAAAAGAAAATAAAGCAGAGGAAAATAAAGAATTCCCCCCCTCAGTTCCCCCCAAAGGGGAGGGAGAAGAGCGGAAGGAGGATTCTGCTTATCTCCCGATACCGGGATACGCCTTCAATACAATGACGCACAATTACTCGGGACTGATGGACACGCTAGGAAGATACCTGATAGCGGCGCTAAACAAGACGAAAAGAAGGTAGCAGAGAGTGTCAGTCCCCTATTTGTAGTTGACAAAAAAGCAAGTATACAGGCTTTTGACCAGAAAAGGATTCAGTGAAACAAAGAAGTAAAAAGTGTGCTTAACGAACTAAAACACAGTGTTTTTAAAGCACAAGATTTCTCTCGCCCAAAGCTTTGTTTTAACGCTACGTTAAAGCTTGTTCCTTAAATGCAAATAGCAAGTGTTTTCAATGCAAAAGGCTTGTTATTTGCACACAAGAATAAAATAACGGAGAAATGGCGTTAACAATGTTAATTGAGAAACACTCTACAAACAAAAAGAAATCTCTGTCATTCTAAAATCAAAAGTACAAATAGCCATAATCAAATTCCCAATATATTGTGAATTTCATGATGAAGGTACATAACTCAAGCCACAAAAAGCTCAAATTCACAATATATTGGGAATTTCCTTTGCTTATCAAACAAATACTTAGTATTTTTGTTTCAAATTCACAATATATTGGGAATATGAAACAAATTGGAATACAGATTCGCCAACGAAGAAAAATGTTGGGTATAAATCAGCAAACACTTGCCGATTTAGCACAAATCAGTATCAATACTATAACAAAAATTGAAAATGGAGAAATAAATATTAATTTTCAAAAGCTCTATGCCATATTGGAGGTATTAGGATTAGAACTTTCTCTGAAAATTAAAAATAAGGAGGGGATATCTATGAGACAAGGAGTCGTATACTTGAATAAAGAACGGGTAGGCATTATTACGGAATTATCTTCTAACGAATATAAATTTCGCTATGATGACGAATATTTCAATGATCCATCAAAGCCCTCCATAAGCCTGACAT
>VOFI01003398.1_pt1 | contig 27602 bp, 58 predicted proteins | sample 5384131 | NCBI WGS metagenome assembly VOFI01 (sample SAMN12384728, study PRJNA508395) | human gut metagenome | isolation source: healthy gut H | host: Homo sapiens | reverse complement strand
AAACCTGGATCATCTTTTTAAAAAACGTTGTCTCCTGGTTGAATAGATTCCATTTAAAATCATATATCCCTCAGCATCGAACCCATTTCCTTCCCCTTTCTTCTTTCTTCGAAGATCTATCAACATCCGTGTAGTGAAAACAACCGAGCCACTTCGGATCCACTCTTTTCTTAAACGACAAAAGCATAAGCTCCAGCGTCTCTAAAATTTATCCCAATCTTCCAGTGAGCTGTATAGCTGAATATCTCCCATACCATCCATACTCCCACATTTCAAACTGCATGGCCGTCTTCTTTATAGATTTCTCCAATCTTTTTTTTGGCATCTTCGATACGCCCTCCCTTCATGGTGTTCCATCAGCGTCAAAGCGTCCCATAGACATCCCCCTATCATTTTAGTCATTTGCTGTTCCGCAAGCCGCCCTGCATCTTCGTATTTTTTCTGTGCAATCAGGTACTGATCTGCACTTGTGTTTTTATCAACAAAGCTCGCATCTGGGAGCGTATCGATCAGCTCCTGCGCCTTCTCATACTCTTTTCTTTCCCGATATGAGAAATCAGCATTACTTTTGCCTGGCTTGCAATCCCTTCTTCCGGGACTGGCAAGCGCCCTTTGATACAAGTTTTCGATCTCTTTTGCGTTCACGAGCGTACTTTGATTTTACATCTTCCTTCATAAGAAGCACACCTTCTAAGATCACTCCAACATTTAAGAGCAGGAATAGGAATTGGGGAACTCCGTTACCTTCTCCATTCCATAAATATACGCTTTCCTCAAAACTCATTTGCTCCGATCGTCTTCTAATCTCTCCAACTATCTCTTCTACTTCTTCACGGGTTAAATCTTCCCGAAAAGAAAGCAGGGTATTCAAATCCGTTCCCAACAATCTTGCCAATACAGGAAGCAGCGTAATCTCCGGGTAGAGACGCCCTTCTCCCACTTATTTACCGCCGGGAGCCGTCACAGACGCTCCGCAAGCTGCCCTGAGTAAGGCCTTTTCTCCAATCGTTTCTGTCTGATAATCTCTTGAATTTTCATCATCGCAATCTGCTCTCTAATCAAATTTCAAAATGCATTTTGTAAGTCTACTATAGCATTTACCGGGAAGATACACAATTGACGGGTTATTAATTTCTATTCAAGAAAATTAACCGTAAGTTATGGATCGAAAAAGAACATTTATATATATCAAGAGGCGCAGGATTTCTCCTACGCCTCTTAAATATGCTCATATGATTCTGAATTTTTATTCTGCCACATCTTTCATGCTGAATGAGATTCTGCCCATTTTATCCTTTCCAAGACAAACAACCTTGACAACATCTCCCCAGCGTCAGAACGTCTTCTACATGGTTGATTCTCTCCTTGGAAATCTTAGAAATGTGAACCATTCCTTCTTTGCCAGGAGCAAATTCTAAGAACGCGCCAAACTCTTTGATGCTGACAACCTTTCCTTCCAGTACCTGTCCAGCTTCAAAATCTGTCACAATGATTTTGATCAGCTTGCGTGCTTCTTCCATTGCAGAAGCTTCTGTTCCACAGATGGATACGTTTCCATCGTCTGTGATATCAATCTTCACACCCGTCTGCTCAATGATCGCATTGATCGTCTTACCACGCTGTCCTACTACATCACCGATCTTCTGAGGATCAATCTGCATCTGAATAATCTTCGGTGCAAATTCGCCCACTTCCGGTCTTGGCTCGCCAATCGTCTTGTTCATTACCTCATCCAGGATATAAGTTCTTGCCTTCTTGGTTGCTGCAATTGCCTCTTCGATAATTGGTCTTGTCAAACCATGAATCTTAATATCCATCTGGATCGCTGTAATACCCTTTGTGGGTACCGGCAACCTTAAAGTCCATATCACCAAAGAAGTCTTCCAGTCCCTGGATATCTGTGAGTACAATATAATCATCATCTGTATCACCTGTCACCAGACCAGCGGAAATACCTGCAACTGCTGCTTTAATCGGTACACCGGCAGCCATCAGTGACATAGAAGATGCACAGATACTTGCCTGTGATGTAGAACCATTGGACTCGAAGGTCTCAGATACCGTACGGATCGCATATGGGAACTCGCTCTCGCTTGGGAGTACTGGAACCAGCGCACGTTCTGCCAGTGCTCCGTGACCAATCTCACGACGTCCCGGTCCTCTGGAAGGTCTTGTCTCTCCAACAGAGTAAGACGGGAAGTTATAGTGGTGCATATATCTCTTGGATGTTTCAAATTCATCCAGTCCATCCAGTCTCTGTGCTTCTGCAAGAGGAGCCAGGGTTGTTATAGTACAGATCTGCGTCTGCCCACGGGTGAACATTGCAGATCCGTGAACTCTGGAATCAGATCCGTCTCCGCTGCCAGTGGTCTGATCTGGTCAATCGCTCTTCCATCCGGACGCTTGTGATCTTTTTTAAGATCATCTTGCGGACCGTCTTCTTCTGATACTGATATACGGCTTCACCAAGAACTGCAAGCCATTCTTCTTTTTCTGCAAAAGCTTCTTCCAGTTTCTCAGTAATCTGACGGATATTTTCTTCTCTTACCTGCTTCTCATCTGTAAATACTGCTTCTTCCATTGCTGCCGGTGGAACGATCTCTTTGATCGCCTCGAATAATTCTTCCGGCACTGCACAGCTTTCGTAAGCGTGTTTTTCTTTTCCGCATTCTGCAACAATCGTATCAATAAATGCAATCACCTGCTGGTTCAGTTCGTGAGCTGCAAAATCGCATCAATCATCTGCTGCCCGGAACTTCGTTAGCTCCTGCTTCGATCATAATTACTTTTCTTTGGTTGATGCAACCGTCAGAGCCATATCAGAAGCTTCCTTCTGCGCAGCCGTCGGGTTAAATACAATTCTCCGTCAACCAGACCAACCTGTGTCGTAGAAATCGGTCCATCAAACGGAATATCTGAAATACTGGTTGCAATTGCAGCCCCAGCATCGCTGTCAGCTCTGGGGAACAATCCTGATCTACGGATAATACCAGGTTCTCCAGGGTAACGTCATTGCGGTAATCCTTGGGGAACAGCGGCCGCATGGGACGGTCGATGACACGGCAGGTCAGGATGGCGTTCTCAGACGCTTTTCCCTCTCTTGTTAAATCCTCCAGGAATTTTACCTACAGAATATAATCTCTCATTGTATTCTACACTTAATGGGAAGAAATCGTGAAGCGGCGATCCCGGCTTCTATGTGAGCAGCGTGGCCAGAGTCTGTGCCTTACATCAAATCCCGGCGACAGCGGATGCTTATCGGATCCGCACCCGGACTCCAAGTACTCCTGAAACTCCTTTGATCTTTGCTGCTACTTCATCTGAAGCAATTCCATCTACATCGATTACTGTATAAAGCATATACTTTGCGGCTCTTATTCGTCATAAGGGCGATGTTCAGATCCTCCTGAGCAGCAAGCGTTGTGAACTGTCCGATCATATTCCGGAATAATTTCTTATGTAAGATCGTAATTCTTTCTACGTCTCCTCGGCTCCTACATTGCAGTCGGATAGTTCACAAGTAGTGTGATATTTCCATTTTCAAGGAAATCCCGGATCTCTGCTACAGCCATCTTTGCACAGTTATCTTCAGATTCTTCTGTAGAAGCTCCAAGATGTGGAATCACGGTGCTCCCTCCCGGAAGAACATCCTCTGTGATCAGGTCCTCACGGATGATCACGATAACCATGGTCCGATGTTCTTCTGAACACCGCCATAGATAATACCATATTTGCTTACATCCACCGGCTCAGACAGGAAGCAGGAGGATACGTCTGCTACTAAAGTCTTGCCCTTTGTGTTTGGAAGTGTTTTGAATTTCGTGCCGTAAATGGTGTTGTTCTCGCAAATGTATACGTAGTCTGCATCCGGGCTGATCGGAAGGTCACTGCAGTCCGGTATATATGAGAAAGTTTTATCTTCAGAAGAGGCGATTTTGTTTGCTTTTCCATATTTGGACGCTTCCTGCCATGCTTTCTTCGCCCACTGGCCGGTAACAATGTAATCTGCTACCTTGTTCTTCATAAGGTTCATGGGAATCATTGCAAACTGCTGGGAAGCGCCGCCCTGAAGGAAAAGTACCTTATAGTTGTCCGGAATATTCATCAGCTCACGAAGATCCTTCTCAGCTGTGTCGATGATTTCCTGAAATGCAGCACTTCTGTGGCTCATTTCCATAACGGACATACCGGTACCATTGTAATCCATCATTTCATCTGCGACTTCTTTCAACACCTCTTCCGGAAGGACCGCCGGTCCTGCGGAAAAATTGTACACTCTGCTCATTTCTTCACATCCTCCTCATCAAATACCTCGTCTAAACTTGCTCCTGCAGGAACCATAGGATATACGCTTAAATCCTGGTCGATCCAGCAATCGAGAACTACCGGACCCTCTGATGAAAGCGCCATCTTAAGTGCAGGCTCTACTTCTTCCATCTTCGTAACGCGGATTGCTTTTTGCTCCCATTGCTTCAGAAACTTTCACGAAGTCCACACCATCATTTAAGATGGTCTGAGAATATCTTTGTTCATAGAACAGAGTCTGCCACTGGCGTACCATTCCCAGAACATGATTGTTCAGAATGATCTGGACAAGAGGTTTGCCGCAGCGAACTGCCGTGGCGATCTCGTTCATGTTCATACGGAAACAGCCGTCTCCTGCTATATTTACCACGGTTTTGTCCGGGCAGCCCATCTTTGCTCCAATTGCAGCGCCAAGGCCGTAGCCCATGGTTCCAAGCCCTCCTGATGTCAGGAAGGTTCTCGGCTCCTTAAATTTGAAATACTGGGCCGCCCACATCTGGTGCTGTCCTACATCTGTAGAAATGATTGCATCTCCACCAGTCAGTTCATAAAGCTTCTGGATCACGTAAGGTCCGGTAAGCTGGGAATGATCGTAATTTAAGGGATATTTTTCTTTCATATCCTGAATATGCTGTACCCATTCATCATGGCGCTTCTCCGGAATTTTCTCAAGGAGAAGCTTTCAGCACTTCCCTCAGATCTCCGATCACGGAGGCATCAACTAGAATATTCTTGTTGATCTCCGCTGCATCTACATCGATCTGCAGGATCTTTGCCTTCGGCGCAAAGGTCTTTGTATCTCCTGTCACACGGTCGCTGAAGCGTGCACCAAGAGTGATCAGAAGGTCACACTCGCACATTGCGTAGTTGGAAGTTTTGGTTCCATGCATTCCAACCGGACCTGTGTAAAGCTCATCCTCTCCGGAAAAAGCCCCTTTTCCCATAAGGCTGTCGCAGACCGGAGCCTGGATCTTGTGGGCAAGTGCACGGACTTCTTCAGATGCATCTGCGATCACAGCACCGCCGCCAACAAAAATAAATGGCTTTTTCGCTGCTGCGATCATCTGGGCTGCTGTATCCACATCCTTCGGACGGATGGTGTCAACCTTCGGCTCTACGGCTGTGATGGTGTGACGGATATATTCACATTTTGCTGCGGTTACGTCCTTTGGCACATCTACGAGTACCGGACCAGGACGACCGCTTTTGCGATGATAAAAGCTTTACGGATGGTGTCTGCAAGTTTTGTTACATCTTTGACAATATAGCTGTGTTTTGTCACAGGCATTACAATGCCTGCGATATCAACTTCCTGGAAGGAATCTTTTTCCAAGAAGGGCAGTTCGAACATTACAGGTCATTGCTACCACAGGAACAGAGTCCATACACGCGGTGGCAATTCCGGTCAGCAGGTTGGTTGCACCTGGGCCGGAAGTTGCCAGACACACGCCGACCTTTCCTGTTGCACGGGCGTAACCGTCTGCTGCGTGGGAAGCTCCCTGTTCATGGGAAGTCAGTACATGTTTGATTTTATCACTGTATCGGTAAAGGGCATCATAAACGTTCAGAATAGCTCCGCCTGGATATCCGAAAACGGTATCCACGCTCTTGCTCCAGCAAACATTCTATGATGATCTCCGCTCCCTGTAAGCTGCAATTTTGTTTCCTCCTGGTATATTATACTGTAAAAATCCCGGACATTTGCTATGAAAGAACCATACTTTCATGAACCATAATTCCATTCACATGTCCGGATAAGAATCTTATTATTTTTTGCTTTCGAACCTCAAGGATCGCACCACGGTTTCCGGATGTTACCATGGAAGCGTATCTTGCCAAGTATCCTGTTGTTACCTTTGGCTCACGAGGCTGCCATTTTGCTTTTCTTGCTGCATTTTCTTCATCGGAAACCTTGATCTCCAGTTTCAGCTCCGGAATGTTAATACTGATGATATCGCCTTCTTCGACCAGTGCGATCGGTCCGCCGACTGCTGCTTCCGGTGATACGTGTCCGATGGATGCTCCTCTGGATGCACCGCTGAAACGTCCGTCTGTAATCAGAGCTACAGAAGATCCCAGTCCCATACCTGCGATCGCAGATGTAGGGTTAAACATCTCTCTCATACCAGGGCCGCCTTTCGGTCCCTCGTAACGGATAACTACTACGTCACCCTCTACGATCTTGCCGCCTTTGATAGCTGCAATTGCGTCTTCCTCGCAGTCAAAGACTCTTGCAGGTCCTTCATGTACCAGCATCTCCCCCAGCAACAACTGCAGAACGTTTTACAACACTTCCATCTGGTGCAAGGTTGCCTCGCAGTACAGCAAGTCCACCTGTGGTTGTATGGATTGTCGATTGGGCGGATAACATCCGGATTCAGGTTTACACAGTTTTTGATATTCTCACCAACGGTCTTTCCGGTTGCTGTCATACACTCTGTATGGAGAAGTCCCAGCTTGTTCAGCTCGTTCATAACAGCATATACACCGCCAGCTTCGTTCAGGTCTTCCATGTATGTCGGGCCTGCCGGTGCAAGATGACAGAGATTCGGGGTTTTTTCACTGATCTCATTTGCAAAGCTGATATCAAAGTCCATTCCCATTTCATGAGCAATAGCCGGAAGGTGAAGCATACTGTTTGTGGAGCATCCGAGTGCCATGTCTACAGTAAGGGCATTGAGGATTGCTTCTTTTGTCATGATATCTCTCGGACGGATGTTTCGGCTGTACATTTCCATAACCTGCATACCTGCATGCTTTTGCAAGACGGATACGCTCGGAATATACCGCAGGGATGGTTCCGTTTCCTTTCAGACCCATACCAAGAACCTCAGTAAGACAGTTCATGCTGTTTGCAGTATACATACCAGAGCAGGAACCGCAGGTCGGACATGTTTTGTTCTCAAATTCACAGATCATCTCTGCATCATGGTTTGCCTGCTGCATAAGAGCCGACTGCCTCAAACATGCTGGAAAAACTGGTCTTTTTCCGTTTACATGACCAGCCAGCATCGGGCCTCCGCCGCTTACAAATACGGTCGGAACGTTGATCCTTGCCGCTGCCATCAGAAGGCCAGGTACGTTTTTGTCACAGTTGGGAACCATGACCAGGGCATCAAACTGATGAGCCAGTGCCATGGCCTCTGTGGAATCTGCAATCAGGTCACGTGTAACAAGGGAATATTTCATTCCAACGTGTCCCATTGCGATTCCGTCGCATACTGCGATCGCCGGGAAATACAACCGGTGTGCCGCCAGCCATTGCAACGCCGAGCTTTACAGCATTTACAATTTTGTCAAGGTTCATATGTCCCGGTACGATCTCGTTATAGGAGCTGACAATACCTACTAACGGTTTGGCCATTTCTTCCTTTTGTCAATCCCAGTGCATTGAAATAAAGAACGGTGTGGTGCCTGCTGCATCCCTTTTTTACGTTATCACTTTTCATATCTATTCTCCTTATTTCTGTATTCTCTCACAGATCAGATCACCCATTTTTCTAGAGGTACCTTTCCTGTGTCACCCATCTCTGCGTTCCGACCGATCTGCCTCCTGCCCTCAGGCATAATGTCGATCGTGCGGTATTTGTCTTTTAACACCTGTTTTACAGCATTTTCCACTGCATCTGCTTCTGCATCTAAATCAAAGGAAAACGAAGCATCATAGCCGCACTTAAGATCGTTGCGATCGGATTTGCAATTCCTTTTCCTGCAATATCCGGTGCAGACCCGCCACTCGGCTCATATAAACCGAATTTGGTATCATTCAAACTTGCGGATGATAACATACCGATGGAACCGGTTACCATGGAAGCCTCATCGGATAAAATATCTCCAAACATATTCTCTGTTAAGATCACATCAAACTGTGCCGGGTCTTTGACAAGCTGCATCGCACAGTTATCCACTAACATATGCTCATAGGACACTTCCGGATAGTCCTTTGCCACTTCCTCTACAACTTTTCTCCAGAGTCTGGAAGAATCCAGTACGTTTGCCTTGTCAACGCTTGTGACTTTTTTCTTCTCTTCATTGCAATGTCAAAACCACGGACTGCAATTCTTCGAATCTCATTCTCATTATATGTAAGGGTATCTACGGCTGTCATGACTCCGTTACGCTCTTCGGTCACACGGTCTCCAAAGTAGAGTCCTCCGGTCAGTTCCTCATGATCATCATATCAAATCCCGTCCCCGATAATCTCCTCCCGCAACGGGCATGCCTCTTTTTAGTTCTTCATACAGGTAACTGCAGGTCTTAAATTTGCAAAAAGATTCAATGCTTTTCTCAATTTAAAAGCCCTGCCTCCGGTCTTAAATTTGGCGGGAGCGTGTACCATGGTGAAGTGCTGGTATTGCCACCGATGGAACCCATCAATACTGCATCTGACGCTTTTGCTGCTTCGATCGCCTCATCTGTCAACGGTACTCTGGTTGCATCTATGGATGCATCCTCCCATCAGAAGCTGCGTGTAGGAAATAGTATGTCCGTACACTTTTGCGACCTGATCAAGAACCTTCATCGCTTCCTCTACGATTTCCGGTCCGATTCCATCACCCTTGATTACTCCGATATTCATATTCATGTCTCACTCATCCTTCCAAATGTAAAAATACTAATTCTAATCATACCGCATTTTTTGTATGTCTTTCAAGTCTTTCGCTCAAAAAACCGAGGACGCTCTAATATTTTTCTTATTCTGTCTTTCGTTTATTGCATCGCAAAAAGGCAGAACAGCGTGTGAAAATGAATTTACATTTTCACATTGCCTCTGTTCTTCCTGACCCGACTTAATCCGGTCTGCTTATTCTGCTCCCGGCTTTTCGATCTGAGCGATCGCTGATTTCTGCATCGGGATTCTGCAGTTCTTATTATTACCAAATTCTACGATCACATCATCATCTGTAATATCAATGATAACTCCGTAAAATCCGCTGGTTGTCAGTGCTGTATCGCCAATCGCCATATCTGCGAGCATCGCCTGCACTCTCTTCTGTTCTTTCTTCTGTGGACGCATCAGTAAGAACCACATACCTGCGATCAATACAACATAAAATAGAATCAATCCGATTGATGACATTTTTTTACTCCTCTAACTACTTTTTTTAGACAATAAATCTACTATACACAAAAAAAAATTATTTCTTCAAGCATTTTTACAAGATTCTATAATTTTTTCTCCTATTTTTGCTCCATTCCTTCCAGTTTCCGTTTCTTATATGCCTTATATTCCCCGGCATCAATCGCATCCCGGATCTCTTCCATCATGGTATTATAGAAATACAGATTATGGAGAACACATAATCTCATACCCAGCATCTCTTTTGCTTTCAGCAAGATGACGGATATAAGCACGGCTGTAGCTTCTGCATGCAGGGCAGCCACACCCCCTCTTCGATCGGACGGTCATCCAGTTCATATTTTGCATTGAAAAGATTCATCTTTCCATGGTTCGTATATACATGTCCATGTCTTCCATTTCTTGATGGATAAACACAATCAAAGAAATCTACTCCACGGTCAACCGCTTCAAGAATATTTGCCGGTGTTCCAACTCCCATCAGATAAGTCGGCTTATTTCTCCGGAAGATGCGGTACAACTTCATCCAGAATGCGGTACATTTCTTCATGGGTTTCTCCTACTGCCAGACCGCCGACAGCATAGCCATCCAGATCCATTTCAGAGATCGCTTGGGCATGCTCAATGCGGATATCTTCATAAACAGCACCCTGGTTGATTCCAAACAACATCTGCTGTGGGTTTGATCGTATCCGGCAGTGCATTCAGTCTTGCCATCTCATCTTTACAGCGTTTCAGCCAGCGAGTGGTACGTGCCACAGAATTTGCCATATACTTCTTATCAGCCACACTGGAGGGACATTCGTCAAATGCCATTGCAATGGTGGAGGCAAGGTTTGATTGGATCTGCATGCTTTCTTCCGGCCCCATAAAAATCTTATGCCCGTCTATATGGGAATGAAAATGAACGCCTTCCTCTTTGATTTTTTCTTAATGATGCAAAAAAAGAAAACACCTGAAATCCGCCCGAGTCCGTAAGGATCGGCTTATCCCAGTTCATAAACTTATGCAAGTCCTCCCCCAATTTTTTTTGACTACCTCATCCCCGGTCTCACATGAAGATGATAAGTGTTGGAAAGCTCTACCTGCGTCTTGATCTGTCGCAGATCATCCGTTGATACTCCGCCTTTGATTGCAGCGGCAGTACCAACATTCATAAATACCGGAGTCTCGATTGTGCCATGCACGGTCGTCAGACGTCCACGTTTTGCCATCCGTCTCTTTTTATTAGTTCGTACATAATTAAACCTCATTTATTCTATTACTGAATGATGACCGGTGTTCCGACACTCAGTTGGTCATACAGACTTGCTGCCATATTCAACGGCATATTAATGCATCCATGCGATCCCTTGTTCGTCTGATAGATCGTACCACCGAAAGCTGACTGCCAGATTGCATCATGAAAACCTACTCCGATTATGTCACACGCATCCAGTAAGAAACCGGTGTCTCATAGATCGGTTTACCTGTAGCCGGGTTGATCGTACCGGTCAGCGTCTTATTTCTTTTTAAGTTCCAGAATGGAATATACGCCCGTCGGAGTCACTCTGTCCGGTGTTGGTTTTCCTGTTACCACATCTGTCTCAAGAACAACTGCTCCATTTACAATATACCACATATGCTGGGTTGTAACATCTACTTCTGCATAAGTACTTCCCCAGTCCTGTGCATCATGGGTAGCTGCCGTCTGGACATAAGTTGGTTCTTTCTCGATCACTTCTCCCTTTTTATGCTCTCGATCAATGCTGTGGCTTCTGTTGCCTTCATCCACCGACCATCCGTAAGTTCCACCGGAAACATTCACTGTCTTGCCGGTAGGTGTCGTGATCGTTCTTGTCGAACCGACTGTATCATAAGTCTTGCCAAATTCCCGCATCCACTCTTTTACCTTATCCTCATCAAAGGTAACATTCATATTTTCATCATAAGACAGCCACTCTGAGATCAGAGTCTTGTCGACTACGACATTTTCTTTCATCTTATAAGTGATACTGGCTTTCAGATACTCATTCATCGTATCACAGGCCGCCTGGACTTCCGGTGAATCTGAAGTATACTTTGGCAGTGTATAACAACCTTCATCCAGCATATTCAGTTCGTCTTTAAACTCTGTTATGTATTCCTCAACTTTCTTTTCCAGCACTTCTGTATCTACCTGCGTACCATACACTTCCGGTTCTACAACAAAAGAAGTACCATCAAACTGCGGATGGGCAGACTGTGGCTCGGTCTGATCCTGCGTCACCGCCTGGATGGACTGGATTTCACTGTCCAGAGCGTTCTCGTCAAAACCTACCTCCACAGTAACATCCGTTGAACTCTTGGAGAAAAATGCTTTCGGCCAGAGCAGCGGATTCTGTCCGTCCAGTGCTTTCTGGATGGATCCATTCTCTTTATATTCCAAAGAAATATCCGTTCCGCGAATCACATCCGTCTGCTGGTTCTGCTCTATGATCTTAAGTTCATAACCGTCCACCTGCTCTTTGATGTATTTTTTTCACAGCTTCAGCATTCTTTCCCGAAAAATCTTTTCCGTTGATTTGCGTATTCACATAAAAATGCCCTATGAAATAAGCTGAAATGCCAAGATAAATCAGCACGATACCGGCAATCACGCCACCGATGATCATCCATCCCTTCTTTCCAAGCTTCTTTCTTTCTTTTTTTTCTTCCTTCTTTTACGTCTTTTCCGCTTTCTGTCGCCATTCTTTTCCTTATGCTTCTTTTTTTTCTTCTTTCTCTTCTGACACAGATGGCTCTCCCTCTGCTTCTCTGTATCTGCTACTACTATATTTTCATCCATACTTTCAAGAGTAACCGCCCGGAAATATCTTTTTTTTTTTTTTACTCATCTGCCATTATTTCCTCCCTTTTCTCTTTTTCCACTAAGCTATTATATTACGAAAAGATTCAAAAGTACAGACCTTCTTTTTTTTTCTTCATTGAATCTTAAATAGATGTCGAGCCTAAGGTCTTTCACCCACCTATGTGCAAGCTCATGTGGGCTTAGACCTTTTGACCCTGGCATCTTAAATATTCTTGCACCCTTGGCCTTTCTTCCTATATAATATCACTATGCCCTCAGTGCAGTTCTGCGTGTTATGGACTGTACTGGGGTATGATTCAGAATTGAGTTTTATTGCACGTTCTTTTTCCCCCTGTCTGCACAATGCTTTGCAGGAGTTCCGGGAGGACGCAGGAAGGAGTTACTTAATATGAGCGGTTCATCATTTGGAACATTATTTCAGGTCACTACATGGGGAGAATCCCACGGGTACCGGGTGTCGGAGTCGTCATCGACGGCTGTCCTGCAGGCATCTCTCTTACGGAGAAAGATATTCAGACATTTCTTGACCGGAGAAAACCGGGACAGAGCAAATATACAACAAAGAGAAACGAATCCGATACCGTCGAGATCCTTTCAGGTGTATTTGAGGGACGTACTACCGGTACACCGATTTCTCTGATGGTCCGTAACCAGGATCAGCGTTCAAGGGACTACGGTGATATTGCCGTTTCCTACCGTCCGGGTCACGCAGATTTCTGTTTTCGTGAAAATACGGTTTCAGGGATTACCGTGGAGGTGGACGTTCTTCCGGCCGTGAAACCATCGGACGGGTTGCTGCGGGTGCAGTTGCTTCCCTTCTCCTGAAAGAACTTGGAATTTCCGTCTGTGCCTATACCAAATCCATCGGTCCTTATACTATCGATGAAAAAAGATTATGATTTTAATGCCATCAACCAGAATCCTCTTTATATGCCAGACCAGACCATTGCCGAAAAGGCCGGTCAGTATCTCTCTGATCTTATGGCAGACTGTGATTCTTCCGGTGGTATGATTGAATGTATCAGCCTCAGGACTTCCGGTCGGGCTGGGCGAACCGGTCTTCAATAAACTGGATGCCCTTCTTTCTCACGCAATAATGTCCATTGGTGCTGTAAAGGTGTAGAAATCGGTGATGGTTTTGCTGTTTCCCACTCTGTCGGAAGCACCAACAACGATCCTTTCTGCATCAGAGATGGAAAGACGGTGAAAAAGACCAACCATTCTGGTGGTACTTTAGGCGGCATGAGTGATGGTTCTGATCTTATATTGCGTGCAGCCGTTAAACCGACTCCTTCCATTGCCGCCACGCAGCATACCGTGAATGAGGCCGGAGAAGAGATTGACATTTCCATCCACGGAAGACATGATCCTGTCATCGTCCCTCGTGCGGTTGTGGTTGTTGAAGCCATGACTGCCCTGACACTGGCAGACCTGCTGCTTTGCAACACTGTTTCAACCATTGATAAAATTAAAAAGTATACGAGGAAGACTGAGATGCCTAACAAACTAATCGATATCATTAATATCACAAAATCTTATGACGAGAACGTGATTCTCGATCAGTTAAATCTTTACATCCGGGAAAATGAATTTTTGACACTTCTTGGTCCCAGCGGATGCGGAAAGACTACCCTGCTCCGGATTCTCGGAGGATTTGAGACTCCCGATTCCGGTGATATCATTTTTGACGGAAAAATATCAACAATCTGCCGCCAAACCGCAGACAGTTAAATACTGTTTTTCAGAAATATGCCCTTTTTTTCCCATATGTCCATCGCTGAGAATATCGCATTCGGACTTAAGATCAAGGGGAAATCAAAGGCTATATCCGGGATAAGATCCACTATGCCTTAAAACTGGTAAACCTGGAGGGTTACGGTGACCGTACCCCGGACTCCCTCAGTGGCGGACAGCAGCAGCGGATTGCCATTGCACGTGCTATCGTAAATGAGCCAAAAGTTCTTCTTCTGGATGAACCGCTCGGTGCTCTGGATCTGAAGCTGCGGCAGGATATGCAGTACGAGCTTATCCGCCTGAAGAACGAGTTGGGAATCACTTTTATCTATGTGACCCACGATCAGGAAGAAGCCCTCACCATGTCGGACACCATCGTCGTCATGAACCAGGGATATATCCAGCAGATCGGCACGCCGGAAGACATTTACAACGAACCACAAATGCTTTTTGTAGCTGATTTCATCGGTGACAGTAATATTCTGCCCGCTACCATGGTAGAGGATAAAGTTGTAAAAATGCTTGGGGCAGTCTGGAAATGTGTAGATGTGGGATTTGGCCGCAACAAACCGGTCGATGCGGTCATCCGTCCGGAGGACATCGATCTTGTAAAACCCGGAGAAGGGGTGATCGACGGTGTTGTTACGAACCTGATTTTTAAAGGCGTTCACTATGAGATGGAAGTGCTTGCCAATAACTACGAGCTGCTTGTCCACAGCACAGATCTCTTCCCCTGTCGGTACAGAAGTCGGCATCCATGTTGATCCTTTTGATATTCAGATCATGAACAAACCAGCCTCTGAAGACGAGGAGGCTCCTGCACTTGAAGCATAGAAAATTACTTGCCGGCCCATATCTTTTCTGGGCAGTTTCTTTCGTAATCATCCCGCTGCTCATGATCGTATATTACGGTCTGACAGATAAAGAGGGACATTTTACATTTTCCAATCTGGGAATGATGACATCGCAGGAAAATCTGAAAGCACTTGGGCTTGCGTTGCTTCTTTCCTGATCAGCACACTGATCTGTCTGGTTCTTGCGTATCCGCTGGCAATGATCCTTTCAGAAAAGAATATGAATCAGACGAGTTTTATCGTATTGATCTTTATTCTCCCGATGTGGATGAATTTCCTGCTCCGTACACTGGCATGGCAGACACTGCTTGAAAAGAACGGTGTCATCAATAACATACTGCATTTCTTCATCTGCCGGAGCAGTCGCTGATCAATACTCCCGGTGCGATCGTACTTGGAATGGTTTACAACTTTCTTCCATTTATGATCCTGCCAATTTACAATGTACTTGCAAAAATTGACCGCGACGTACTTTATGCCGCAAGAGATCTTGGTGCAAATAATATGCAGACTTTTTTTCAAAATCATTCTGCCTCTGAGTGTCCCGGGTGTCATCAGCGGAATTACCATGGTCTTTGTACCGTCACTGACAACTTTTGTCATCTCCGACCTCTTAGGTGGAAGTAAGATTCTCCTGATCGGTAATGTCATCGAACAGGAATTTAAGCAGGGAAGTAACTGGCATACAGGCTCAGGACTTTCGCTTATCCTGATGATTTTCATTATTGCAAGTATGGCATTGATTGCAAAATACGATAAAGACGGGGAGGGAACTACATTTTGATCAAGAACGCAGCAAAAAAAGAATCTACCTGGTACTGATCTGTCTGATCCTGTATGCTCCGATCGTAACGTTGATGGTACTTTCTTTTAATAATACAAAACCCGTTCCCGCTGGGGCGGCTTTACAGGCAAATGGTATGTCTCTCTTTTCCAGAATAAAGAGATCATGAATGCACTTTATACCACGCTGATCATTGCGTTGCTCTCAGCCCTGATCGCAACTCTGATCGGAACTCTGGCAGCACTTGGAATGCAGGTTATGCGTTCCCCGGACAAGAACACTTTTATGGGGATCACAAATATTCCCATGCTGAATGCAGATATCGTCACCGGTGTTTCCCTGATGCTGCTTTTATTGCCTTCCGGCTTACCCTTGGCTTTAAGACGATCCTGCTGGCTCACATTACATTCAATATCCCTTATGTGATTCTGAGTGTCATGCCGAAATTAAAACAGACAAACAAACGCACTTATGAAGCAGCACTGGATCTCGGTGCTTCTCCGCTCTATGCTTTTGTCAAGGTTGTCCTGCCTGACATCATGCCGGGAATTTTTCAGGATTTCTTTTGGCATTCACAATGTCACTGGATGATTTTGTTATCACCCACTTTACCAAGGCCTGGAGTCGATACTCTTTCCACCAAGATCTACAGTGAAGTGCGTAAAGGAATCAAACCGGAAATGTATGCACTTTCAACTTTGATGTTTGTTACGGTTCTGATCTTACTGATCCTGATCAATCTCTCACCGGCAGATAAACGCAAAAAAAATGTGATTGTACGGTTTGGACGTGCAAGAAAAAAATCGGACGTTTCTTCTTCCAGAAGCTGATTCCGGTAGCAATGGCAGTTCTGATCGTGATTGGTGGGTTTATCTACGGACAAAAAGACAGGCCTCAAAGAATGGACAGGTGATCGTATACAACTGGGGCGAATATATTGATCCTGAGATCATAGATCTTTTTGAAGAAGAAACCGGAATTGATGTTATATATGAAGAATTTGAAACCAATGAAATCATGTACCCGAAAATTCAGTCCGGTGCGATCGCCTATGATGTTGTCTGCCCGTCCGACTACATGATCCAGCGTATGATTGAAAATGATCTGCTTGCAGAGATCAACTATGATCACATTCCAAACCTGAAGTATATCGGTGACAATTACATGAAAATGTCCCGCCAGTTCGATCCGGAAAACAAATACTCTGTTCCATATCTCTGGGGAACGGTCGGTATCCTTTATAATAAAAAATGGTTGATGAACCTGTTGACAGTTGGGGGAATCCTCTGGGATAAAAAATACGAAGACAGTATCCTCATGCAGGACAGCGTCCGCGATGCCTTTGCCGTTGCATTAAAATATCTCGGATATTCACTGAATTCCACCGACCTTGACGAACTAGAAGCGGCGAAAAATCTGCTGATCAAGCAGAAGCCTCTGGTTCAGGCGTATGTCATTGACCAAGTTCGCGATAAAATGATTGGCGGCGAGGCAGCTCTTGGTGTAATCTATTCAGGTGAAGCCCTCTATTGCCAGCAGGAAAACCCTGATCTGGATTATGTAATTCCAAAAGAGGGAACAAATATCTGGATTGACTCCCTGGGTAATTCCTAAAATGCAAAGAATGTAGAAAATGCAGAGGCTTTCATTAATTTCCTTTGCAGACCTGATATTGCCAAAATGAACTTTGATTATATTACCTATTCCATTCCAAATACAGCCGGCCGCGATCTCATTGAGGACGAGTCCCTGCGTAACAGTCCGATCGCATTCCCTGATGACTCAAAGCTTGAGAACTGCGACATTCCGGTTCTTAGGGGATGATAATGATGCGTTGTATAACAGACTCTGGAGAGATTAAGTCGAAGTAAGTGTAAATTTGTAGTTGTTGGGGTGAAAATATTTCGGCAGTCAGAAAGATTTTTAATAGAAGAGCATCCATATCCGCCCTTGCTGTTGCATCGCAGTGCAGGGTTTTTTTTACCTCAGCCCGTTGACAACTTGTAACAGGAACGTGGAAACACTCGTGCAGAGGCACTCCTGTTTACATTCCTTAACAAGTTGGGCAAAGTGTCTTCCGGAACGCTCCTTGTCAATGCACTGCTCACGCAACAGCAAGGGCGGATATTAGGCTTTTCAAATCAGAAAATTTTCCCTCATGCCAGAACAGTTTCTCCCAACAAACACGAAATTCCAATAAGAAATAAAGAGCCGGATGGCTATCAACTAAGATGAATGATTAGTCAAATATCTTAGTCAATAGCCCTCCGGCTTTTTCTATTCTTTTTAAATTTGCATTGTTGGGTGGATACGCTGTGGAGCTAAAAAACTTCTTATCGAGATGGTCAGCGGAAAGCAGGGTGTTCCTGAGCAGGTGCATTAGCAGGAGCGTTCCGAAGACACTTTGCAGCGTTTGTTAGAGAAAGTAAATCGAGTGCCATTGCACGAAGATTTCCACTTTCGAGTTACAAACGGTCAACGGGCTGAGGTAAAGCGAGCCTGCACCGCGAAGGAATATCCTGCTTTCTGCGTCCGCTTCGCCATAAAGAAGTCTTTTGCTTTACAAGCGTATCATTCCAACAACTACAAATTTTTACACCTGAAAGCATCCGCCCCCGATAAATTCCCTCAGCAGGGAATTAGTCGGTACATTCATTCGCTTCCGATTCCCACAAAATAATCAAAAATTTCAGCAGTCGCTTTGCTTCCAGATATTCCTCCGAATTTTTATCTACTGCAAAAAAGAAGCGGTTCTACATATTGCTTAAGGACTGCAAGTTCATAGCTTAAGGAGGAATTGAACATAACATCTGGCTCTTCCTGATAAGGGAAGATATTTTTTCTTCTCCACGACGTACTGAAGGCCACATGGATATTGTCCTCGTTGCTGAGGGCTCCTCGCGTTCTCGCATCACGCACCAGTCTGCGGATCAGACGACCATCTGTTGATGGAATCCGGTTATGCTCATCAATATTCAATTGAGTCAATGCACTGATGTATATCTTGAATTTATTCTCATCACACAGATTCCTTGTGAGTTCAGGATTCAGGCAATGAATCCCCTCAATCACCAGCAGATCATTCTCTTCCAACTTTTTAGGTCTGGAACTGTATTGCCTTTTCCCGGTCTTAAAATCAAAGATTGGAAGATATACTTCCTCTCCCCGGAGCAGAGCATCCATATCCGCATTGAACTTTTCAATGTCGATTGCCTGCAGACTTTCAAAATCATAATTTCCCTCTGCATCCTTCGGCGTATGCTCTCTGTCCACAAAATAATTATCTACGGCAATCGGGTGTGGTCTTAATCCGTTCACCTTTAACTGAATCGACAACCGATGAGAAAACGTGGTCTTTCCCGAGGATGAAGGACCTGCGATCAGGACAAACTTCACATTCTTCCGGGAAGCGATCTTCTTTGCAATTTCTCCGATCTCCCGCTCCTGATGTGCCTCCTGTACCAGCACTACTTCTTTCATATCCGATGTAGTAATCCTGTCATTTAAAAGCACCAACTGTATCGATCTCCTGCAGATCTCCCCAGCGTATTGCTTCATGCCGTACCTGGAATAACTTATTATATGGTTCAAACGGAGGAACAGTTTCCGGATCTTCTTTGGAAGGCATCTGGATCACTACACCATCCTCGTATGGATATAATGCAAAATATTTCAGATAACCTGTATCAGGAACCATATATCCATAAAAGTAGTCTTCAAATTCATTGATACTGTACAGATTTACCTTTGAAACCCTCCGGTACGCAAAAAGCCTTTCCTTGTCATACATTCCATACTTATGGAACAGCTCCACAACTTCTCCAGTATCAATGCAACGCTTTTGGATTGGGATTGCCATTTTGCAAGTTCCCGCATCCTCGCCTCTACCTTTGCAAGAAATGTCTCATCCGGCTTTTCTTTTTTGTCAACCGTACAATAAAATCCGGGACCCATCGTAAAATGTACCCTGATCCTTACCCGGTGTTTCAGATCATGCCCGGAAATATCATGGAATGCTTTAATGAAAAAGGAAACACAGACTTCTTCGATATGTGTCATTTCCAATAGGATCTGCCGTTGTAAGAAAATGAATCTCGCAATCCTTTTCAACTGTCTTCCGTAACTCCCGAAGATGATAACCATCGACCATTGCCGACGATCTGATGTTCATAATCAGGCTGGAACTCTCTGGCTATCTCGGAATATGTCGTACCTTTCTTATATTCTTTCGTAATATTCCCTAAGGTCACTCTGCATACAGACTCTTCCATCTGCCGCCACCTCCTGCATAATTCAGACGATCTGAAATGGATGTTCTACCGGATCTGTCAACACATCCAGTACCGGTAATTTTCTGTTCAGAAACTGTTTCATGTCTTCGATAAAAATATATTCCGTTCCGTAATGTCCTGCATCAATAATTGCAAGTCCCTGCTCCACTGCGTCCAGTCCGTCATGATGTCCGATATCTCCGGTCACCAGAACATCCGCTCCCTTTGCAAGTGCCACCGGAATGCCGGACTTTCCCGATCCCGGAAGAATGGCAAGTCTTCTGACCGGACGGTTCATGTCTCCGAATACTTTCAGACTGCCTAATTCCAGTTTATGCTTTACATAAACGCAACATTCTTCCAACGTCATCGTCTCCGGCAGTTCTCCAATTCTTCCGATTCCCTTTTTCTTCACCGACTTCATCAGTCTGCGTCACATCCAGTACATCCGTATGGGCAATGTCCAACACTTTTCCTGCCAGCTCTGCCATCCCCAGTACATCATAATTCGTATGCATCGCATAATAAGAAATATCATTCTGGATCAGCTTTACGATCCTCCGTGTAATAAAATCTTCGTCTGTCACTTTCTTTACGGCTGAAAAAAGTAACGGATGATGCGTGATAAGCATATCTGCTCCTGCCCGATCGCACGTTCGATCACCCGGTCTGTTGCATCCAGTGCCAGTAAACCCGGTTCACTTCTTTATCTGCACGTCCTGCCAGCAGTCCTACATTATCAAAATCCAGTGCTGCCGTTCTTGGATATGTCGCTTCGATCACCTGCATAATTTCTTTACACTGCATAATAATCCATCCCTTTCTGTGCTTCTTCCAGTTCTTTTTTTTCATTGCAATTCTGTTCTTCGCTGCTCAATACGTCTGTTCTCTTTTCCATCCAGTCCTGCCAGGATCTGCTCGCGGATCAATATCTCACGTTGCAGATACTCTCTTAGTACCGGATTGCTTCTGAAGAAGAAATCTGCATATATTTCAGTTCCGGCTCTGACCACATCTCTGTCCTTTTTCCAGACTTTATCTCTTTCCCGGACTTTAATTTTTCCTCTTTTCCGGAATTTGATTTCATTTCTTCCCAGGATTCTTCCTCCTTATCTGAGGTTTTCTTTAATGGACATACCTTCAGGATCGTATAGTATTTACCGTCATCCTTTACCATATTTTCGTCCAACGATATCGATAGCCTTCTTCCAGCAGAAACCTTCTGACCCTTTCGATCTCCGACTGGGGCTGCAAAATACATTCTTTCAGACTTTTTGCGATCTGCCTGTCCCTCCGTCAGGATTCGGATCATCAGACCTCCGCCCATTCCCGCAATGACGGCTGACTCAGCTTCTCCTTTTTCAGTGCTGAAAAAGCCATTCGACAGGCGGATCTCTATCTTCTTTTCCATTTTATTTTCTGCTATATGTTCTTCCCGCCCTCTGCAGCGGACCTTCATTAATGTCCATTGCGATTGCTCCGGGAATGCGATTCTGTTCCACCAATGCAATGGGAATATAGGCATGGTCTGTTCCAATATCCGCTAATTTATAACCGGCGGTCACAAAATCTGCGACCGCCTGTAATCTTTTTGATAATTCCATCATTAATCCAAATAATCTCTTAACTTTCTGCTTCTGCTCGGATGGCGAAGCTTTCTGAGTGCTTTTTGCCTCAATCTGACGGATACGCTCTCTCGGTAACGTCAAATTCACTCCTACTTCTTCCAGAGTTCTTGCACGACCGTCATTCATACCAAAACGGAGTCTGAGTACCTTCTGTTCTCTTTCTGTTAATGTGTCCAGCACTTCATCTAACTGTTCTTTCAAGTAATGTCTGAGCGGCAGCCTCTGCCGGTACAGGCACATTATCATCCTGGATAAAGTCTCCAAGATGACTGTCCTCTTCCTCTCCGATCGGGTCTCCAGTGATACCGGCTCCTGTGAAATTTTCAGGATCTCTCGCACACGTTCCACCGGCATATCCATTTCTTTTGCAATCTCCTTCCGGCAATGGCTCTCTTCCCAGCTCCTGAAGAAGCTGTCTTGATACACGGATCAGCTTGTTGATCGTCTCAACCATATGAACCGGAATACGGATCGTTCTGGCCTGGTCTGCGATTGCTCTCGTGATTGCCTGACGAATCCACCACGTTGCATAAGTACTGAACTTATATCCCTTATGATAATCAAATTTCTCCACAGCCTTGATCAGTCCGAGATTTCCCCCTGGATCAGATCCAGGAAAAGCATTCCCCTTCCCACATATCTTTTTGCAATGCTGACTACAAGACATAAGTTCGCTTCAGCCAGTTCTTTTTTTGCTTCCTCGTCTCCTTCTTCCATTCTCTGTGCAAGCTCGATCTCACGCTCCGCACTCAGAAGCGGAACTTTTCCGATCTCTTTCAGATACATACGCACCGGATCTTCAATGCTGACGCCGTCCGGGACAGACAGGTCGATATTCTCAACATCTACATCATCTTCATCCGATATGATAATATCAATATCTACATCCACATCGTCTTCCGTATCTTCACTGATCCGCAGAACATCAATATTGTTCGCTTCAAGATAATCGAACACCTTTCTCCATCTGATCCGCATTCAGTTCCATATCATTGAAAAAAATCATTGATCTCCTGAACATCAAGAATGCTCTTCTTCTTCTTTCCAAGTGCAACCAGTTCTTTGAGTCTTTCCATGAATTTCTGAGTAATATCTTCCATTGTCCATCCTTCCTTCGCTGCGTGAAAAACGCAGCCTGTCTTCTTTTTTTTTTATCCTTCTTAAATAGAAATATGCAGTGTCCTGAGGTTCTCCAGTTTCCGCTTCTCCTCCATCAGCTTCTGAAGTCCCGCCATATCGGTGGGATCCAGATTCATCGTCTGATAATCAATTCCCGATGCTTTTACTTTCAGTATCGTTTCACGGAGAGCCTGTTCACGCTCTTCCTTTGTATGCAGTTCCCTGATCCTTGTATTGAACAGTGAGGGCAACCTCCCGATGTTCTTCTTCCCCCGGTAAAATGATTCAGGATCTTTGCCGGATTCAGTCCGCCCTCTTTTTCTCTGCTCATACAGAAGCTCCGCCACCGTCCGGTAAAGGTCTTCCGTAAAATCTCCCGGACTTATGTAATTGCTAATCTGATCGAACAGACGCTCTTCCTCGATCATCCATGTCAGCAATGCTTTCTGCGACAGATGGATTCCGTCTTCCTTTTTCTTTCCACGCCATCTGCACGCTTCGGTCTCACCACCGGTCTCGCCATTCCCGCACTGACTGCTGTCTTCGCGACCATCTTATCCAGACTGTCCCGGCTGATCCGGTATGCCGTGGCAACCGCTTCAATATAATTATTACGTTCCAGTTCATCTTCAAAGGTCAGAAGCCGTCTCGATACTTCTCTGAAGAACTCTGTCTTTCCCCTCCGGTGAGTTCATATCAAACTCCTGTTCCAGCATCTCCAGGCTGAACATAAAGCCATTTCTTGCCGCCTGAATCCTTTTTTCATACTCCTCCGCTCCCAGATTTTTTTATAAATTCATCCGGGTCTTTATACGGATCCATCCGGATCACTTTTGCTGAAATACCAGCCTCCCGCAGGATTGGCACTGCACGGAGTGCTGCCCTTGTTCCAGCATCATCACTGTCATAAGTCAGATAAACTTCCTTTACATATCTTTTGATCAGCGATGCATGCCCCGCTGTCAGTGCAGTTCCCAAAGATGCGACCGCATTCGTAAATCCTGCCTGATGCAGAGATCACATCCATATATCCCTCGCACAGCAGAAAATATGGTTTCCGGGATGTCCTCGCACGATTCAGACCATACAGATTCCTGCTCTTGTCAAAAACCACTGTCTCCGGCGAATTCAGATACTTCGGCTTTCCGTCTCCCATAACACGACCACCAAAGCCGATCACGCGGTTGTTCACATCCATGATCGGGAAAATAACCCTGTTCCAGAACTTGTCATATACGCCCTGACGTTCATCCGTGTTGATCAGTCCCGCTTTTCGGATCAGTTCCTCACTGTACCCCCGATCCTCTGAGATACTTATAAAGATCATCACTGTACGGATTGGAATATCCGAGACCAAATGCCAGTATCATTTCATCAGACAAGCTGTCTGTCTTTCAGATATCTGTACGCATGGAAACCACGTTCATTCTTCACCTGCACATAGAAATACTTTGCCGCCAGCCTGTTCATCTCCAGGATCGTTGTCTTTCAGATCTGCCCTTTCCTTTTGCTTCTTTTGAATACTCCATGCTCGGGCAATTCAACACCGCCCGGTCTGCCAGATATTTCATCGCTTCCACAAAGGAGAAATTTTCATATTCCATCAAAAATGTAAATACATTTCCACCTGCTCCGCATCCAAAGCAATAATACATCTGCTTCTGCCGGCTCACAGAAAATGACGGGGACTTTTTCATTATGGAAAGGGCAAAGCCCGAAATAAGAACTCCCCTTTTTCTGAAGCCTTACATAGCCGGATATCACATCTACTATGTCATTTCTTGATCTTACTTCTTCTATCAGCTCTTCTGAATAGTACATGTCCCCCTCCACTTAAAAGAATAATACTCTATTGGTTATATTCGACAAAACTTCTGACTTTCCTTTTTTATTTCACAGGATTTTTTCAACTTATTTTCTACTTTTCTTTCAGACGTCGTTCCAGTGCATTTACAACCGTTTCCAGAACTTTGATTCTTGCATAGTATTTATCATTGCCTTCTACTACAATCCACGGTGCATATTCTGTCGACGTCCGAAGCAGCATCTCATTGACTGCTACCTCATACAGATCCCACTTTTTCCCGGTTACGCCAGTCTTCCTCTGTAATCTTCCACTGCTTTTCAGGATTTTGCTGACGTTCCTTAAATCTGCGTTCCTGCTCATCTTTATCAATCTGCATCCAGAATTTCAACACGACCGCACCTGCATCATACAGATCTTTTTCCATATCATTGATCTCCTGATAGGCTCTCTGCCACTCTCCGGCTGTAAAAATCCCTCGATCCGCTCTACCATCACCCTGCCATACCATGTCCTGTCAAAATAGCAATATGCCCGTCCTTTGGCATTGCTTTCCAAAAACGCCACAGATAATGATGTGCCTTTTCCACTTCTGTCGGTGCAGCTGTTGGATTTACGACATAGCCTCTTGGATCCATAAACTCGGTCAGACGTTTGATTGCTCCTCCTTTTCCACCAGCATCCCATCCCTCAAATCCAATTACCACCGGAATCCTTCTCCGATACACTTCTCCGTGCAATTTCTCTATTTTCTTCTGCAGCTTCTTCAGTCTTTTTTTCGTATTCTTCTTTTCCATAAGCCAGCGTCAGATCTGCCCTGGAGAGAACGGATGACTGAAGCATTTCCAGTTCCCCACCTGCCTGACGCATGATTTCTGCTGCTTCCTGCTGACCTGAAACCTGTTCTGCCGCCTTAATTGCCTGTTCCTCCATACGCCTTCTCTGTACAGCTTCTACCGCCTCAGCAAGTGCATGGATCACCGTCATATAAATCTTTACTGTCGCAAAACGCCTGTCGGTTGCCCGATCACAGTCCACGGTGCAGATTTTGTATCACTTCTGTATAATACTTCTTCCATCATGGCTGCATACTCTGAATATTTTGCATTTCTCTCCCGGTCTCCCTGAGAAACCCGCCAAGCGGTCTCCTTCTTTCTAAAAAGCTTTTCAAACCTCTTTTTCTGCTCTTTCTGATCAATATCCAGCAGAAGCTTCACCAGGATCGTTCCACCATCCGTCAACTGCTTCTCAAACGCCTCAATCGAATGAAATGCTGTCTCAATTTCTTTTCTCTTGTCCTTTTTTCAAACCGGTCAATCAAGACTTTCCTGTACCAACTGCCATCAAAGATAGCAATCCGCCCTGCCCTCCGGGGTCTTTGTCCAGAATCTCCACAGGAACGGATGCATTCGTTCATCCTCAGTCTCTGCTTTGATCGGAAATACCTGAAATCCTCTCGGATCCATACTCTGGATCAGCTTTCCGATCTGAACTCCCTTTCCCGATGCACCAAAGCCTTCAAAAACAATCATCACCGGAATTTTCAGTTCTCTGCATTCTCTCTGCAATCTGCCAAGTTCTATTTCCATCTGCGGCATCTTCGCTTTATACTCTTCTTTAGAAATCTTTTTGTCAAATCAACCTTTTCAAGCATTGCATCCTCCTTCAAATTCATTCGCACTGTTCCAATTCTATCCTTATTATAGCATAAACAACTTCATTTCATCCCGAAGAATACATTTTAGCAAACAAAAAGGAAACCTTTCTTAACTTAAGGTCTCCTTTTTCAACTTAATGCGGAAGATGGGACTTGAACCCACACGACACGAATGTCACAAGATCCTTAGTCTTGCTCGTCTGCCAATTCCGACACTTCCGCTCAAACAATATATAATGCGGAAGATGGGACTTGAACCCACACGGCACGGATGCCACAAGATCCTTAGTCTTGCTCGTCTGCCAATTCCGACACTTCCGCATTTCATATGTTCTATGATCTTCACAGGATTGCTCCGTGCTGACCACGAATAGTATAATACTATGTTCAAGGTGAAATGTCAACAGTTTTTTTAATTTTTTATTAATATCTACAATTTTGACAATTCACATAAATCAAAAAGAACTGACCCCACCCGAATCAGTCCTCTTTTCTCAGCTTTTGATAAAATTAAGCTACTTTTTCTTTTTGCAAGTGCTGCAAGTGTAGCGAAACCTTCTTTGTCGCTTACTGCCAGTTCAGCCAGCATCTTTCTATTCATATCCACTTCAGCCAGTTTCAGTCCATGCATCATCTTGCTGTATGATAATCCATTCATTCTTGCTGCAGCGTTGATACGAGCGATCCATAACTGTCTCATCTGACGTTTGCGCTGTTTTCTTCCTGCATAAGATGATGTAAGCGCTCTCATTACAGACTGCTTTTGCTACTCTGTACTGCTTTGGAACGTGCTCCTCTGTATCCCTTAGCCAGTTTTAATGTACGGTTATGTCTTTTCTTTGCGTTTAAGCCGCCTTTAATTCTTGCCATTTCTTAATCCTCCTTAATCAACTCTCAAATCTTACAGATATGGTAAAACCTTTTTCATGTTCTTTACATTGGTTGCATCTGTAATTGTAGCCTGTCTCAGATTTCTCTTTCTCTTCTGAGATTTCTTTGTAAGGATGTGGCTCTTATAAGCTTTATTTCTTTTCAGCTTTCCTGTACCTGTTGCTTTGAAGCGCTTTGCAGCCGCTCTATTAGTTTTGATTTTTGGCATGATAATTTCCTCCTTTATTGTGCTGCCTTTCCGGATCTTCATCCCGGGTCATATTGCTTTAACGTCTTTCAGTTAAAACCATGCTCATATTTCTGCCTTCCAGCTTTGCTGCCTTCTCAACGACTGCAACATCTTCCAGCATCTTTGCAAAATCATCCAGTATATGCTTGCTCTGCTGTACGTGAGCCATCTCACGTCCACGGAAACGCAGTGTCACCTTGACCTTATTTCCCTTTGAGATGAACTTTTAGCATTATTCATCTTCGTATTAAGGTCATTTGTATCGATATTCGGTGATAAACGCACTTCCTTGATTTCAACAGTTCTCTGCTTCTTCTTGGCCTCTTTTTTTCTTTACGGGTCTGCTCATACTTATACTTTCCGTAATCAATAATCTTGCAGACTGGCGGTTTCGCTCCCGGAGCAATCTTTACAAG
>VOFI01003546.1_pt1 | contig 27631 bp, 30 predicted proteins | sample 5384131 | NCBI WGS metagenome assembly VOFI01 (sample SAMN12384728, study PRJNA508395) | human gut metagenome | isolation source: healthy gut H | host: Homo sapiens | reverse complement strand
ACCGCCTGACCAGGCTCCAAAACAACCTCCGTCGCGTAATATCCAAATGCCTCGTACAATTGCAATTTTTCTTGATTCACGGCTTCTGCCTCCTTTCCATACATACTATGATTTCAAATGAAAAAAAAAATTGTTCCAAGGGCCCGCAATTCAAATGATTGCATTTACTGCGCAGGCTCGGGCATCCGCGGTTTCCGTCCCTCATCGGTCTCAGGGACCGTATCCCTTACAGGCACGGACAATGGACAGCCCGGCCGGGTGCCCTGTTTTTTCATTTGGTGGGACGATGTCCGAACCGGCTTTCTTCCATATAGCTCCCCCTTATTCAACAAACAAGGGGATGCCTGTCTCCTCAAGCAGACCCGGGTATCCCGCCGTTTTTCAGATTCTACCCAGCTCAAAGGCACCGGTGTACAGCTGATAATATTTTCCCTTTTCGGCCAACAGGTCGTCATGGGCTTCCCCGCTCGATGATCCGTCCCTGTTCAAGCACCAGGATCACGTCGGCGTTTTTGACGGTGGATAGCCTGTGCGCGATGACAAAACCGTCCGGCCCCTTGCATCAGGGCGTCCATTCCGCGCTGGACAATGGCCTCGGTCCGGGTATCGATGGAACTCGTCGCCTCGTCGAGGATCATGACGGGCGGATCGGCCACGGCCGCCCGGGCAATGGCGATGAGCTGCCGCTGTCCCTGGGAAAGGTTGGCGCCGTTTCCGGCCAGGGGCGTCCGGTAGCCGGAGGGCAGACGGGTAATGAAGTCATGGGCCCCGACCAGGGCGGCGGCCTTCATACATTCCTCATCCGTGGCATCCAGCCGGCCGTAGCGGATATTGTCCATGACCGAGCCGGTAAACAAATTGGTGTCCTGCAGCACGATACCCATGCTGCGGCGCAGATCTGCTTTTTTGATTTTGTTGATATTGATCCCATCATACCGGATCTTGCCGTCGGCGATATCGTAAAACCGGTTGATGAGGTTGGTGATGGTGGTTTTACCCGCCCCGGTGGCGCCGACGAACGCGATCTTCTGGCCCGCCTCGGCATAGAGCGTGACGCCATGCAGGACGGTTTTCTCCGGTGTATAGCCGAAATCCACGTCATACAGCCGTACATCCCCCTGTCAGGCGGGTGTAGGTGACCGAGCCGTCGCTGTGGGATGCTTCCAGGCCCATAGATCGTGTGCGTTCTCGGCGCATTCTTCCAGGTTTCCTTCTTTTCCCGGGCGTTGACCAGGGTGACATACCCCTCGTCCTCCTCCGGCCGCTCGTCCATCAGATCCAAAATGCGCCGCGCTCCCGCCAGGCCCATGACCACGGCGTTGACCTGCTGGGACACCTGATTGATGTTGCCGGCGAACTGCTTGGTCATGTTGAGGAACGGGACGGCGATGCTGATGCTGAAGGCCATCCCGGACAGCGCCAGATTGGGGGCCCCGGTCAGCAGCAGGATGCCGCCGGCCAGCGCCACCAGCACATACAGCACGTTGCCGATGTTATTGAGAATGGGGCCCAGGGGTATTGGCATAGGTGTTCGCCTGCTCCGCATTGTGGAACAGCTCGTCGTTGACCCGGTCGAAAGCCGCGATGCTGTCTTTCTCGTGGCAAAAGACCTTCACGACCTTCTGGCCGTTCATCATCTCTTCCACAAAGCCCTCGACTTCACCCATGGATACCTGCTGCCGGATAAAATAGCGGGCCGAGTTGCCGCCCACCTTCTTGGTAACGAACAGCATGAAGACGACGCCTGCCACCACCACAAGGGTCAGCCATACGCTGTAATACAGCATGATACTGAAAATCGTCAGCACCGTCACGGCCGAGATCAGCAGCTGAGGAAAGCTCTGAGAGATCATCTGGCGCAGGGTATCGATGTCGTTGGTATAATAGCTCATGACGTCGCCGTGATTGTGGGTGTCGAAAAAACGGACAGGCAGGTCCTGCATGCCGCTGAACATGCGAACCCGCATTTTCTTCAGAAATCCCTGTGTGATCACCGCCATCATCCGGCTGAAGACAAAGGCCGACAGGAGGGAGGAGCGTAAAACACGGCCAGGAGCCCGACGCTCGACAGGATCCGGGCCCGCCGCCGCGCTCCAGTCGCCGCTCTGCCAGGTGGTCTCCACCACCGCGATGATTCTCTGCATGAACACTGCGGGAATCGAACTGACCGCGGCGCTGAACACGATACAGACAACGACAAAGGGCATGGCGGCCGGATAGAAGGCGAACAGCATTTTCATCAGCCGCCGGAGTGTGCCTTTGGAGGCGGTCTTATTCCGCATGCGAATCACACGCCTTGTTCTGGGAGGTATAGACTTCCCGGTAGATATCGTCGGTTTCGGCAGCTCGGCGTGCCGACCGCATGGACCGCCCCGCCGTCCATCCATAACGATGATCCGGTCGGCGTCTTCCACCGAGGCCGTGCGCTGCGCAATGATGATCTTAGTGGTCTCGGGTATGTAACCGGGAACGCCTGCCGGATGAGTGCGTCAGTCTTGGTATCCACGGCACTGGTGGAGTCGTCGAGGATGAGGATCTTGGGTTTCTTCAGCAGTGCGCGGGCAATGCACAGCCGCTGCTTCTGCCCGCCGGACACGTTGCTGCCACCCTGTTCGATATGGGTGTCGTACCCGTCGGGGAACTGCCGAATAAACTCGTCCGCCTGTGCAAGACGGCAGGCCTCCGCCATCTCGTCGTCGGTCGCGTCCGGATTACCCCAGCGCAAATTCTCCTTGATGGTACCGGAGAAGAGCTCATTTTTCTGGAGAACGACCGCAACCTGGTTGCGCAGGGCCTCAAGGTCGTACCGGCGCACGTCCACACCCCCAACCCGGACCGTCCCCTCGGTGGCGTCGTACAGACGGGGGATGAGCTGGATCAGCGAGGATTTGGCGGAGCCTGTCCCGCCGATGATGCCGATCGTCTCCCCCGACCGGATATGCAGGTCGATCGCCGACAACGCCATCCGCTCAGCCTTCTCAGCATATTTGAAGCTCACGTGATCAAAATCCACCGAACCGTCCAACACCTCGGTGACAGCGTCCGGAGGGCTGGCGAGCGCGCTTTCCTCCCGCAGCACCTCCACGATCCGCTTGGCCGACTCGCTCGCCATCGTAATCATGACAAACACCATGGAAACCATCATCAGGCTGCTGAGGATCTGGAAGCTGTAGGTCAGAAGGGAGGAAAACTGCCCCACGTCGAGGTCGAGGCCCCGGCTGGTGATGATGGTATAAGAGCCGAAGGAGAGCACGAACACCATGACGGTATAGAGGCAGAACTGCATAAGCGGATTGTTGATAGCCAGGATTTTTTCCGCCCTCGTGAAATCGGCGCAGACATCCTCCGCCGCGGCTGAGAATTTTTCTTTTCATAGTCCTCCCGCACAAAGGACTTGACCACCCGTATCCCCTTGATGTTTTCCTGGATAGAATTATTCAGCACGTCGTATTTATGGAAGACCTTTTTAAACAGGGGCATGACCTTGCGGATGACCGCGAACAGGCCGAAGCCCAGGATCGGCGCCACGATCAGGAAAATGAACGCCATCTGCCCGCCCATGACGAACGCCATGACGAATGCGAACACCAGCATCAGCGGGCAGCGGATCGCGGTGCGGATGATCATCATGTAGGCCATCTGCACGTTGGTCACGTCGGTGGTCAGGCGGGTCACGAGAGAGGAAGTGGAGAACTTGTCGATGTTTTCAAACGAATAGGTCTGTATCTTGCTGAACAGATCCGCCGCAGGTTGCGGGCGAACCCGCTCGACGCCTTGGAGCAGGCGGTGCCGGCCAGCCAGCCGAATGTCAGGGACAGCCCCGCCATCACCACCAGCACCAGGCCGTGCCACAAAATCACGTCGATGCTGCAGCCGCCCTTGATCTGATTGACCAGGCGCGCCACGATAAACGGGATGATGCATTCGAGCATCACCTCGCAGGATACCAGGACCGGCGCCAGGATCGACGGCCGCTTGAATTCGCGGATGGATTTTGCCAGTTCTCTTAGCATGGATACTGTCTGTCTCCTTTGCTGTAAACCTTAGAGCAGGCGCCGGGGGGTTCAGAAAACAAACAGCGCAGGCCCGAAATATCCGGGCTTACGCTGGCGCCACTCGACGGATACCAGTATACACGTTCCAATTTTTAATGTCAACGGCACAACAGCGGAAAATTTTTTAAGAATTGCCCTGATATCCGCGAGTTCCCGGGACACGGATGCCGGTTCGTTCCGGCTGCTTCTCATCCTTGCGAATCCGTCTCGTTTTTTTCTTTTCTCCCCTCTTGATTTTTTCGGCCGGATGTGCTAAGATCATCCGTGTTCAGTTCACGCGGGTGTAGTTCAATGGTAGAACATCAGCTTCCCAAGCTGAATACGAGGTTCGATTCCTTCACCCGCTCAAAATCCGCCATATAATCTTTGATTTAGATTTTATGGCGGATTTTTGATATAATAAAATAAGCTAAGAAAATTGTTATTTACTCTTACCCGCTGCAATACTTATGAATCAAAATATAAAACCAAAAGCGTATTCCGTGTGGAAATCGCTTTGAGACAAGCTTGTGTAAAAGATACATATGCTATCAAAGTTTTACCGCAGATGACAGAAACCATTTTAATAATCAAGCGGAACGTATACAAGACAAATTGAATCGATACTTAAATAATTTGGATGAGGAAATGGTTGATTATCCTGTCAGCCACCAGGCCCTTTTCCGCGGGGGCGGCAAGTGTAAGCTTGGAGTTCAGCTTGATATACTTGGCAAAACATATTCAGCACTTTGTGCTTGCGATCTGTATGTTATGCGTGTGACCAACCCTGATGAAGCGGATTTTTGAGATGATAAAAAATTTATCGCCGCCCGCAGACAATCTATTTTAGATAATGCTTATTCAAAATGGGCGTGTTCAAATAAGCATTACCATAACGAATAAATCCGGAATCCTTTTCTATTCAGAAAGTGATTCGGATTTTATTTACGCTGAAAAAACAGGCTGGTAAATTTTAGTGTGTTTTTGATATAATGAAAAAATCAGATTTTGGTTGAAAGAGGATTTTAAAATGGTGAAATATCAATTTTTTGTCGGTTCAACTTACAAGGATTTAGTTGACGAACGACAGGTTGCTATTAACGCTATTATTGAGACCAATAATATTGTTGCCGGAATGGAATTTTTTGGAGCGGTTGGCGAAACCAGTTAGAACACATAAAACAGGAAATTGACCAAACGGATTATTATCTGTTAATAATCGGCGGAAGGTATGGCTCTCTTACAAAATCCGGTATTAGTTATACAGAGGAAGAATATGATTACGCTGTATTAAACGGTGTAAGAGTTATCGCTTTCATCCATAGCAATCCAGAAAGTCTGGCTTATAACAAGAGTGAAACGAACTCTTCTAATAGAAAAATTAGAAAATTTTAAAACTAAGTCCAAAATAGTGGGACTGGTTTGTTTTTGGGACAATCTAAATGATTTAAAAGTCTAAAATTGTTACAACCATATATAATGTAATTAATAAATATCCGGCAACTGGATGGAAAAGAATACAAGAGAATAACAAAGATGAACAAGATACCGATGACCTTTATATAAGATTTAATGCTCAAAAAAGAAAAAAGCAACCAACATATTGTTCCCATCTGTTAAGCATCATATTTCTTATGAAGAAATAAGTGTTTCATATGATTTCGATTATCCTCATCGAGCAATTTTCCGTTTCCGAAAATCATTATGTTCAACTTGAGGTCAGAGACGGATGATACAGGAATGGATGAAGCTCACCTGTAAAGACTATGTGGAATATATAGATGATCTGAATGCACAATTGAATCAAAAAATATGATCATATGTCTACGAAAAATATGGTTCAATACAGTCAGCCCAGAAATTATAGCCTATATTGATTTTCTGCATGATACCAGTATTTCAGTCAATTCATTGCTTTCCATTAAACAAATAAAAGAATGGCTCTATGATGGCGAGGTTTTGACGGACGGATGTTCGCATGGTGTCTATGTCAGGGTATTTCAGGAATTTTTCTTGTCGGATCATTTTTACAGTAATAATGACAAATATTATCTGCCCATGGGCGAAAATGCGATCAAATCGACTTTACAAAAAACTGAGTTTGATAAAGAAAACGGCATCATACGGTGTCAGCTTCTAATAGAAAATGCGAATACTTTTCCAGTCTCTTTCGAGATAACAGGCTGGTTTTTTTATACCGTTAGAAGATAACTGGCCTGGCTGTAAAAGTTTAACTGGCATTAAAGGTCAAAATACAACAGGCTCTAATATTTTCGATTTATCCGCAAGCGAAAGTAAGGTTATGGAATGTCTGTTTATTCCCAAATCCGAATTACTCGACTATAAACCAAATGATATGCATATTTCGATAATGGATAAAACGTATGAATATCAATAAACCGGCCAAAATGGAAAAAGGCTTTGAACAACTGTAAAAGCTACATGTTGACCAATTAAACGGCGTTATTATGGATTTGAAGGTATCGTCTGTAGACAGGATAGAAAGCAACCGGCTGTCTTTGGCAGCCGGTTGCTTTTATTTGTATCTCTAGACCCCTGGCTCCGATGCAGGGGCTTCAGCCCATCGCCGCCCCACGGTTGGCCTTGCCCGCGATATATTCAACCTCTATACGTACCACCGTGGCCTCCTCCGCGCAGGACTTGATATACGTGTCCAGCGCCTCTTCGGTCAGCTCCGGAGCATATTTCCCTGCCAGCAGACGGAAACCCGCCTGACGTTCATCCTCCGCATATACGATATGCGCGGTCCCAAACGCCATGGCACTCGCGTACTCCATCGTCAAATGGTCACGGCTAGGCCCGGATTCGGCCACAACGGTAAAGCACACCCGGCTGTCATGACGGATATTGTCCAGCTTCTGTCCCTCGGTGGCACAATGGAAATAGAGCGAGTTACCCGTCAGCACATAAGAAAGCGGCACACCGTAAGGCATTCCGTCGTCACAAACCGTAGACAGCACCCCATAGGACGCACGATACAGGATCTCTCTGGCTTCCTGATAGTTTACTTTCCTGAGATCCGCCGCATTCCCCGCATTGCCTCACCCTTTTCTTTCGGATATGCCCTGATTATACCCGACGGTGACGCCCAGGGCAAGCTTTTTTGATTTGTTTTTGTTGGAGATAGGAGGCTCAGAAAGATGTTAGGGGAATCCAGCGTCCAAATCCCCCAAAAACCAGGTGATTGCACTCACGGGCTCTTCTTCGCTCACCATTTCTATCCACACCACGAGCATGACGTCCGGAAGAAAGGAGCGGTGTAGGGGAAGTACTCTTGCACCCCGTATTTTATCCTGTCGCCGTAATAAAAAGAACAATTCGGCATTTAGGGAAATATTATCCACTGCATTTAAATATCTTTAGCATGTTAACCCTGTGAGTTCACGGTCGGTTTGAAAATGAAAATGGGCATGACCATCATTATTATAGCAATAGTATCAAGTATATATTAGATGATTCTCATTATGCGACTGTTAGCCGCGAAGTTCTTGAAAAGGAATACACTAAACTTTCAAACTTATTTTTCGGTATCGTCATAAATAGATGCCATTCTGACTGGTGCTTTGACAATATTCTGGGCGATGGATATACAAAAAACACTTAATCTTGTTTCATCCTATTTAAAGCAAGACGGCGTTTTCATATTTAGTTGGGATCATCCATTTATGCAACTGTATCGAGGCCTTTGAGAATACATTGATTTTTTCAGGCAGTTATTTTGAAGAAGAACCGTTTACATTTAAAAAGAATATAAATGTCCCTGCTAATCGCAACAATCCGATCTCAACAAAGAAAGTGAATATTCTCTAACACTTTATAGCAGACGATTATCCGATCACATCAACATACTCGCAAAAAGCCGGATTTGCTGTTGAAAGGGTTATTGAAGAAACCGACAGAAAAACATTAGATAACGATTATGCGTTTAGTTCACGATTTTACTCACCTTATAAAGCCCAAAAATTTCCTCAATCAATTATTTTTAAGCGAGGAAATTGTAAATGAAATCTACGAGCATAATTTCAATGCGAGAGTTCAATTTTCACTCAAAAACGGCTGGAGATTCCTTTATCCCACCCCCTTACAGACTGAGGCTGAACGCAAGTCGCATTCAGTCTTTTTCATATCCGGGCTAAGAATTTTGGTTGAAATGGATCTTTTTTATATAATCGTATCATTGTATAAATCGGTCGAAAAATGAGATTGTTATTATGGCGGAATTTTGCTATAATTAAGTCGAGGGATGTATAATGAAGACAAATAACTTAATTTTAAAAGCAGCACTTAGTGTAGGCGGAAGTATTGCGCTGTTTTTCGGAGGCTTAATGCTGCCCATGTCCATATTTGGCGATATGGTAGAAGGCGCAAGCAGATGGCCTGGGATAATAACAGGGTCCGTATTCACCATCGTGAGTATTTTTGTTTTGTAAAGCTTTTTATTTTAAATAGACGCAATAAAGATTCAACCGATATACAGCCTTAATTGGAAATCAGAAAAGCATACCAATAAAGTGGCTATCGGATAAAAAATGAATTGCACCAGAGAAAAGACAATATTAAATATACGCGAAGCAATGAGCTACGGATTATTTGCAGATGCTTATATTGATGAGAAAAATGAACTTTTGCTCTTCCCAAATTATAATGCATACGGGGCTTTAAAAACAGTTTATTGTACGAATTGCGGCGCCGGATCGGAAGTCATGACAGGTTATTATTCAAAGTGTAAATACTGCGGCTTCGTATTAGATACAGGCAGGCCGATGTAATGCTTTTTGATGTTTGCATGTTGATAAATTGATTTTTCATGTGAGGATTATCGCGTAGCTTGCCGCCGATATGATCCTTCACATGCGTACCAATTTGACGCGAGGGTTTGTGTCGTGTTTTAAATTTTGAGGTGCATCTCTTTTGTCTCACCTTTACAAAACGAAAGACAGGCGTTTGCCTGTCTTTCGTTTTGTTGATACATGCAGCTCGAATCCAAACGCCGCCTGTGCGGAAGAGGCGAGCAGGGATCGGCGACTGATAAGGCGGCCGGGCCGCCGCAGATGGCAGATCGTTCGTGGCGACTTCTTTTTGAGGTTATATAACCGGTAAACACAACCCCAAGTTGATAATTAACATTTACCCCTAAAAATATTGAGTTACCCCTTTACTTTGACGCGATGTCATAGTTTATACTGAATATACCCCGGTTTTTCCGAAAAAATTCAAAGGAGCTAACTACGATGAAATTAACCACTATAAGCGAAATATCAAGAAAAATGAACATTTCTACCCGAACCCTGCGATATTACGAGCAGATTGGATTGATTGAGAGCGTTAAAAAAGAGGATTACGCTTACCGGACCTATGACCAAACGACAGTCATGCGTTTACAGCAAATCGTTGTACTGCGAAAAGCTGCGGATACCATTAAAACAAATCGGCTTGATTTTTAGAAAGCGAAAACACAGCGGCGATCATCGACGCTTTCCAGCAGAACCTTGCAGAAGTGGACGATGAAATTACCGCGCTATCCACCATTCGGGATATTATCAACACGTTTATTGCACGCCTGAAAGAGAGCATCCATCAGGATATTAAGCTAAATCTACTGGACGATACCGCTTTGCTCGAAGCTGTAGACACGCTTACCGTGCAGAAAATACCGCTCAAAGAAGAAAAAAAACAGTGGCAGCTTTGGAAATGGCAAGCGAAAGACTGAACAAGCTAACTGACCGGGATGTGCGGATTGTATATCTGCCGCCGGCGACGGTGGCAGCAAGTCATTATATCGGCGATGAGCCGGAACATCATGCGGCAATGGTAATAGACAAATTTGTGGTTGATCGCAATTTGCCAGCTATCTATCCGGGTTTACGCCATTATGGTTTTAATAGTCCAAATCCAGAAGACGGGACAAACCACCATGGTTACGAGATGTGGGTCACTATCCCGGATGATATGGATGTTCCCAAACCGCTTGTAAAAAAACGTTTTGAAGGAGGTCTGTACGCCGCGTATATGATTCCAATAGGGGCATTTGAAGGGTGGGACTGGTTATTTAAGTGGTTGAACGAAAACGAAAAATATGCGTACAGAGGAACCTGGGATGGCTCTAATATGTTCGGATGCTTGGAGGAAAGCTTGAATTATATAAATAACGTAACCACATTTTCAGATGGAAAATATGATAATGTACAGCTTGATTTGCTCATTCCAATTAAAGAGAAAGAGAGATAAGCAAGACCCGTTTCCACTCATTTTATACCATATTTACGGGCGTATTCCGTCACATTCCTGACCCAATGATCATACCAGAATCCTCCACTGCACCGTCGTTTCTGCGACCCTGGTCCCCTCCGTATAGGGGTTCCGATAAAGATGTTGTCAATCGCCGTTTCCAGTACAGCCGCATTTCATCTTCCCCCTTGCAGGTTATCTCATCTGTTTTTTGTTCAAACGCCGCTTGATTCTGTGCCATAAGGCTTTTCATCCCGGCCAGGTCAGCCGGCCGGTATGAAAAGGGAGGGGCAAGGCGCCCCTCCCTCTATTTTGTCTTTATATAGGGCGGAAACCCAAGACCACCCGGCCGATACCGGCATAATCGGGCAGGATCCCGACATCTTTCAGGCCTGCCTGTGCAAACAGCTCTGCCACGGCCTCCGCCTGGCCGATCCCGACCTCGACCGCGACGAATCCACCGGGCACAAGTTTCGGAAGCCAGGCATCCGCGATCACGCGATAAAACGCAGGCCGTCCCCGCCGTCAAGCGCCATCCGCGGCTCCCGCCGCACCTCCCCCGCTGCAGCCCGGGAAGCTCCCCGGCCGGGATATAAGGAGGATTGGAAAGGATCGCGTCCGCCCGGTCCGGAAACCGGCCGGCATCCCGGCAGATATCCGCTAGAACCGGCCTGACGGCATAGGCCGGATAGGCCCTCGCAATTGCGTTCGAGATAGACGAAGGCTTCCGGAGACAGCTCCACGGCTGTCACCTCCACCCCTTTCAGGAGGCTGGCCAGCCCCAGGCCGACACAGCCCGATCCGGCGCAGAGATCGTACACCCGAAGCGGCCTGTCTGCGGCGGCGCGGAGCCGGTCCGCCGCTGCCAGACAAAAGCAGTCGGTCTCGGGCCGGGGAATGAGCACCCTTCCCCCACCTCCAGGGTCAGACGCAGGAACCCCCATCTGCCCAAAATATATTGCAAAGGCCGCCCGCCGGCCCGTTCCGCTGCCGCCCGTTCCACGGCAAGGCGGCACTCCTCTGGAACATCGCGGTCGGAATGGGCGGCGTCCCGGCCTCCGCCGAGGTCTTCGAGCAGGCAATCCGCATCAAAGGCGGGGCTGTCGCACCCCGCCTTTTCCAATTGCCGCCGTATCTGCTCGCGCAGTGCGCGATAGGTCATCGGCCTTTCACGCCCCTTTGCCTCACCACTTGTCCTCATCCGGGTTCTCCGGGATCACCGGCTTCAGCGCCGCGATGGCGCACTCGATCATGCTGTCGTCGGGCTCCTTGGTCGTGATCCGCTGCATCCACAGCCCCGGCGCCGAAATCGCCCTGGTAAAGGCATTGTCCTTACGGCCCGCGAGCTTGATGAGTTCATAGCCCACCCCCACGATCAGGGGCAGCACCGCGATTTTGATGAGCACCCGCAGCCAAACCGTCTCAATCTGGATGCAGATCGAAACCACGATCCCGATGAGGAGCATCAGGACGAGGAAGGACGTGCCGCAGCGGGGATGGAACCGCTTTTGCTTGCGGACGTTTTCCACTGTCAGCTCCTCACCCGACTCATAGCAAAAAATCGTCTTATGTTCGGCGCCATGGTACATGAAGACCCGCCGCATATCCTTCATCAGGGTCACGAGGAGCAGATACCCGATGAACAGGATCAGACGCAGCACCCCCTCGCAGACGCCGCGCAGAAAGGAATTACCTGCCAGGTTCCAGCCGTTAGCGCTGTCGAGCAGGCCGGCGATCCACCTGTACAGGAAGGACGGCAGATATAAAAACAGCCCGACCGCCAGCGCGACACCGATCACGGCACTCAAGGTCATAAGCAGCGTCATTCCGAATTTTTCGAACCAACCCCCGCGGCTTTTCTTCCTCCTTGGCGGTTTCACCGGCCGCGGGCTGGACCGCCGGATCCGGCAAAGCGGTGGTTTCGGGTCCAGGTACCGGCGAGGCGGACTCTTCTCCGATGTCCGAAACAGGCTCCTCCGGTTCCAACCCGGTTCGCGCCGGGCCCGGCGGAACCGCTTCAGCGTCCGCCTGGGCCGGCTGAGAGCTCATCCATGGCCGTCACCTTTTCTTCGGTTCCTCATCCTCAAACCCCGCCAGCTCCGCCGAGCGCATCAGGCACTTGTAACCGAAACGCATAGAGTCGATCATATTGTAAATGCCGCGAAGGAAGGGCGTTTTCCAGACACGTGGCTTGCTTTCTGCCCCGAGGTCGCCCACTGCTCCATCACGATTTCACCCGAGACATGGCGCACCGCCATGGCGGTGACCTTCGGCCCCCGCATCATGACGCCCTCGATCAGCGCCTGCCCTCCAATAGAGGTCTTTTTTCCGGTATTTTCCGGCTTGCCGGCCATCCGACCACACCTTTCATTGTCTTGACTATGGTTCATCCTTATCCCGGCTCGGCCGTGGGCAGCGTGATGGTCACGGTGGTGCCGACGCCTTCCTCGCTGTCGATTTCCAGGCGGCCCTTATGGCGGCGGATGATTTCATCTGCGAGGGCCAGCCCGATTCCCGAACCAGGCCGGGTCCGGTTGGCCTTTATAGAATTTGTTTTTGATATTGGGCAGGTCACTCTTGGGGATCCCCACGCCGCTGTCGCTGATGACGATCTGGACGTTGCCGCCCATCTGAACGGCCTCGATGCGTACCCGTCCGCCCGCATTGGAATATTTGATCGCGTTGTCGATGATGTTGATGAACACCTGCTTGAGGCGGTCCTTATCCCCCTGTGATGGGCGAGAGGTTCTCTCCCTCGATATACACGAGATCGATATCCTCCCGTTTCGCGCGCTCCCGGAAAAGCACCACCGCCTCTTCCAGCTCGGCGAGCACGTCCATCCGCCCGAACCGCATGGTCATATGGCCGCCCTGCATCCGGGAAAAGTCGAGCAGCTCCTCCACGATCCCGGACAGGCGTTCCGCCTCGCTGCTGATGACCTCAAGCCCCTTTGTTCATCAGTTCCTCGTCCGCCGCACCGCCCTGCCGGAGCGTCTCGCTCCAGCCCTTGATGGCGGTCAGCGGGGTGCGCAGCTCATGGGACACCGAGGAGATAAAATCGTTCTGCATCCGTTCCGCCGCCGAGATTTCCCCGGCCATGTAGTTAATGGTATCGCAGAGGTCGCCCATTTCATCGTCATACCGCTTTTCGATCCGGGAATCATAATCCCCCAGCGCGATTTTACGCGCCGCTTGGCCGATTTCGGTGATAGGGTTGAGGATGGAGCTGACGAAATAGGAGCTGGACAGCATGACGAAGAAGATGACCGCCATACCGAAAAGCAGCATCACCGCGATGAGAAGAAGAATCTGGGAATCCACCTTTTCCATGGATACGAGATACCGCACCGCACCGCAGATGGTGCCGTCCGAATACCGGACCAGCACGGTCATGGCCGTGATCTTCTCCCCCGCGGCGTTTCGGCCCCGCCACACGCCCCGGTCCTCGTCGGTGTTGCGCTGGACGGCCTGCAGTGCCTGCAACAAAGTCCGGCTTTTCATCCGCCAGCGGACGGAAGCCCGTGGAACTGACCAGCACATTGCCGCCAGCGTCCAGTACCTGCAGCTCCATTTTCTCCCGTTCCTTGTCCTGGAAATGCTCCACCTCTTCCCAGGCGCTGCTCTCAAAATCGAAGGAATCCTGCTTGACTTCGGCACTCAGCCGATCGGACAGGCTTCGTGCCCGGGTGTACAGGCTCGTTTCCACCCGCTGGTAATAATATGAGCGGATAACCACGGCAAAGGCCACTTCAAACACCACCAGCAGCCCCACGATGACGCCGCCGAGGCCGTTGAGAATCCAACGCCTCGTGATGCCTCTGCGTGCCAAGCTTTCACCCGCCCTTCTTCCTTCGACATTTCCATCCGTGTCCGAACCGTTTTACAGCCGTGCAAATCAGAGACCGCCGCAACGCAACACACGTCTCCCCGGTGCGGCCTCAGGCGTTCCATTTATAGCCCAGCCCCCACACCGTCAGGATATAACGCGGCTCGGAAGGGGTATCCTCGATCTTCATCCGCAGGCGGCGGATATTCACATCCACGATTTTCTCTTCACCGAAATATTCCTCTCCCCATACCCGGGTCAGGATATCCGTCCGGCTGAGTGCCTTGCCGGGATTGGTGAAAAAATATTCCATGATCTGAAATTCCACCTGGGTGAGTTCCACGGGCTGGCCCCGCTTTTTGAGGGTGCGGCTGCGCAGATTCAGGATAAAATCGCCCGAATGGAGCTCTTCCAGATAATTGACCTCATTGCGCGCCCGCACGGCCGCGACGCGGCGCTGCAGCGCATCTACCCGCGCCACAAGCTCAGAGGGGCTGAAGGGTTTGGTAACGTAATCGTCCGCCCCCATCATCAGGCCCCCCACCTTCTCCATTTCCTGGGTGCGGGCGGTCAGGATAATGATCCCCATCGACTCGCTGCGCTGCCGGAGCTCACGGCAGACGGCAAAGCCGTCCATCCCCGGCAGCATGATGTCCAGCAGCGCCATGTCGATGCCGTCCCGGTCCTCATCGAATTTTTTTCAGCGCCTCTTCCCCCGAACCGGCCTCGACCACCTCGTACCCGGAGCGTTTGAGATTGATGACGACAAATTCGCGGATCGACGCCTCATCCTCGCAAACCAATATCCGTTTCATCCCTGCGACTCCTCCCCGCCTACCGGTCAGCCGGCAGCAGCGAAAAACATATACCGGATCCGTTCCATATTCAGGGCAAACGGCCCGTCTTTCGTATAGCGCACACTGTACTGTACCCCGACCAGCTGTGACAGCACATGGAAGGACGAGCCCGTCTTCCTCGGGCGATTCGCTCGACGCGGCCGCCTTGAACGACAGGAATGGGGCGGTCGTGCTTTCCTCCCCCACCAACCTGAACTGCAGGAGACGGGTGTCCCGGTCGTATATCGCCGTCACCTTTCCGTCCCAGGATTCGTCGAACAGCACGTAATAGCCATCCCGTTCATTCATGACACAGGAAAACACCTGCCGGCTTTGGCGGGTAGCGTAATCCCAGGTCATCCAGGTGGTTTTCCACAGCGCGTCGGCGGCATCGACCGTCTCGTATCCCGGCAACCGGCTGCTCAGCGGCCATTCCACCATACCGTCCCCGTCGATATCCATCAAGGGGATGGAGGATTCCCCTGGCCGTCAGGGTCGTCAGCTTGTCCTCGGCGCGATAAAACGGCGTCTCCAGCCTCCCCGTCCCTCGTCGGCTCCCCCGCGTCCCAAAAAAAGCAGCTCCGTAATGGTGGTGTTTGGATCTTTATAGCAGTCGATGAAAACGCCGTTTACCGTCTCAGACAGCGCCACCGTCTTGGATGTGCCGAACCGCTGGATGCCCGCATCCAGCTCGGCCGTGCCCCGCGAGACAAGCCGGCCGTCCTCATAGGACAGAAGCTTGACAGAGGTCGGGGCATCCGCGCCCGTGGCACTGAACAACATCAAGTCATCCCGGCCCGAGCCAGTAAACTCGTTGACCAGCATATGGGTATAAATCTCGTCCACGGCCTGTTCCTCGAGCGTGTCGTTGAGGAAATACAGAGCGAGTTTCTGATTGCGGGTATTGTACTGGCTCCAGCCGACCAAAAGCTCAGGGAGCGCCGTCTCCGTTGAGGTCGCCGAAGGACACGCGGCTGACCCCTTCGCTGCTGCCCTCCACATCCGAAACCGACACCCATTCATCATCGATCTTGCGCAGATAGTTGACATGGGTTTTGGCCTGTTCCACGTCCAGGCGGTAAAACGCGAGCGCCTGCGTCGCCTCCGCTGCGCTCATGGTGTTCGAGGCCGCCCGCTTGTTTTCGGTCAGTGAAGAGGCCGACAGGTTGCCCAGCCGGTTCGGCTGCACCTGATCGACCAGGATGAACGCCGAACGATAGCTCCCCTCTTTGGGATATTTCAAAATATAATCGGTCACACCGCCCTTTTCGGCATGGGCTTCAATATAGGTTTCCAGAGCCTGCTGGATCGCCTCCTGTTCCCCTGTGGATTTCGGGGGACGCAGATAATCTTCCACATCGAGGCCCAACGCGTTGCAGCCCGACAGCAGCAGGGCGCACAGCCCCGCCAGAACGGCCGGGAGCCACCGCCGTTTATCGTTTCGCATGCTCTTTTCACCCACCTTTCCTGCCGGCCGCAGGGACCGCCTCACTCTTCAATCATACCTTCTTATTGTATGGTATCCGGGCGGGAAAGTCAAGGCGGCCCTGCAAACGTATCCACGCCAAAAAGGCCGGCGGAAACCCGCCGGCCGTGGAAGCTTACCGGAAATAGGCCACGCCGCTCGCAAAGAGGCGCTGATCCTTTTCTCCCGGGACATTTTTGTACAGATCGGTCCCCTGCCGTTCGCTGTGGCCCATCTTGCCGAGAATCCGGCCATCGGGCGAGGTGATGCCTTCCACCCCGCAGACCGAACCGTTGGGGTTCCACAGGATATCGCCGGACGGCACTCCCTCCGGCGAGACGTACTGGGTGGCGATCTGGCCGTTTTCGGCCAGGCGGCGGACCGTCTCCTCGTCCGCGAAGAAGCGGCCCTCTCCATGGGAGACCGGGACAGCGTGGACCGTCCCGGCCTCACAGCCGGCCAGCCATGGGGATTTGACCGAGGTCACCCGGGTGTAGACCATCCGGCTGACATGGCGGCCCAGGGTGTTGAAGGTCAGGGTTGGGTCGGCGGGAGACAGATCCCGGATCTCGCCATAGGGCACGAGTCCCAGCTTAATCAAAGCCTGGAAGCCGTTGCAGATCCCCAGCATCAGGCCGTCCCGATGACCGAGGAGGTCGGACAGGGCGTCGGCCAGACGGGGATTCCGGAAGGTGGTGGCGATGAATTTGCCCGAACCGTCCGGCTCGTCACCGCCCGAAAAACCTCCCGGCAGCATGACGATCTGAGCACGGCGAACCGCCGCCTCCATCCGCCCGATGGTTTCCTCGATCGCCGCGGCGGACAGGTTCCGGACCACCAGCACCTCCGTCTCGGCGCCCGCCCGCTGGAAAGCGCGGGCGGTATCGTATTCACAGTTGGTGCCGGGGAAGACCGGGATGAAAACCCGCGGCTTCGCGGCTTTCACAGCGGGTGCGCGGGTCTCCCCGCGTCCGGTACAGCGGTACGTTCACCGGCATGGGGGCGTCCCCGGCCGGCCGGTTGGGGAATACGGATTCCAGCGGCCGCATCCAGGCTTCCGTCAAGCCGTCGAGCTCCATTTCTTCCCCATCCAGGACGATTTCAGGACGGTCGATCGTGGTGCCGATGAGGGTATACTCGACGCCTTCGAGGCACATGTCCCCTTCCCGAAGTTCCAACACCAGAGAACCCGCCAGCGGGGCGAACAGGGTGCGGCGGTCCACATCGTGATTGAAAGCGAAGCCGATCCGGTTGCCGAAGCACATCTTTGCCACAGCTGCGGCCACGCCGCCTTCTCCCACCACCGACGCGGCGTTGACCACGCCGAAAACGCACCAGCTTTGCCAACCTCGTCGAGAAGCTCACCGGCCTCTTTCCAGCGGGGCAGCCGGGTCTTTTCATCCACCGGCAGGGGCAGAAACGCCACGAGCGAGCCGGCCTTCCGGAAGGCGGCGGAACCGGTTCGGGACGCTTTGGTCATGGAAAGCGCAAAGCTGACCAGCGTGGGGGGCACATCCAGGTCATTAAAGCTGCCCGACATCGAATCCTTCCCGCCGATGGAGGGGACCCCCATCTCCTTTTGGGCTAAAAACGCGCCGAGCAGCTGCCGCCGCGGGCTTGCCCCACCGGCGGGGATCCTCCCGCAGCCGCTCGAAATATTCCTGGAAGGTCAAGCGGGCGTCCAGCGGGGCGGCACCCATGGCCGCGAGCTTCGCAAGAGAAACCATGACCGCATAGGCCGCTCCATGGAACGGACTCCATTTCGAAATGCCCGGGATGCCGCCGAAGGCCATGGCGGTGGCGTCGTCGGTCTCCCCCATCGATCACCGGCAGCTTCGCCACCATTCCCTCCTCCGGCGTCATTTGGTATGCGGCCGGCAAACGGCATATTGACCGTGCCGCGCCGATGCTCGCGTCGAAACGCTCGCACAGGCCCTTCTGGCAGGCCACCTCCATGCGGCGGAGGTTTTCCCTGAAGGCGTCCCGCAGCGGGATCACAGCCAGGCCGGCGGGGATCGCCTGCGGTAATCGGCGGAGGTCCGGGCCGTGCGACGACGGCCTTCGGCCGTCTGAGTCACGCCGTTGGTGTCGAAGGAACGCCCGGCTGATATCCCACCACCGTATCCTCCCGCCAGGTCATACGCAGGCGGGGTTCTTGTGTTACGAGCGGCGACCACGGTTGCTTCTAGATTCTCTTTTTCAGCCGCGGCTGAATAAAGGCGGCGACATCGCCTGGGCCAGCACGACCGCCATCCGTTCCTGCGACTCGGAGATAGCGAGCTCGGTGCCGTCAAGGCCCTCGTATTTTTTTGGGAACCCGGTCCAGCTCGATGTCCAGGCCGGGGGCCAGTTCCCCAATCGCCACGCAGACACCGCCGGCGCCGAAATCGTTGCAGCGCTTGATGAGGCGGGATACCAGCGATTGCGGAAGAGCCGCTGGAAGCTTCCGTTCGGTTGGCGGATTGCCCTTTTGCACCTCCGCGCCGCAGGTATCGATGGACTCGGAGGTATGGGCTTTGGAGGAGCCGGTGGCGCCGCCGCAGCCGTCCCGCCCGGTACGGCCGCCCAGCAGCACCACGATGTCTCCTGCCGCCGGGATACCCCGCACCACGTTCTCCTTGGGAGAAGCGCCTACCACGGCTCCGATCTCCAGGCGCTTGGCCACATAGCCGGGATCATAAATTTCCGCCACCTGGCCGGTGGCCAGGCCGATCTGGTTGCCGTAGGAGGAATAGCCTGCCGCCGCCCCGGTGGTAATCTTCCGGGAAGGCAGCTTGCCGGGCAATGGTATCCTCCAGAGACCCGCGGATCCCCGCTGCCCGTGACCCGCATGGCCTGGTACACATATGCCCGGCCGGACAGGGGGTCTCGGATGGCGCCGCCCAGGCAGGTGGCCGCGCCGCCGAAGGGCTCGATTTCCGTGGGGTGGTTGTGGGTCTCGTTTTTAAACTGCACCAGCCATTGTTCGGTGACAGTTTCCCGTCGATGGAAGGACCGGAACCTCGATGGAGCAGGCGTTGATTTCCTCCGACTCGTCGAGATCCGGGATCCGGCCCTGCTTTTTAAGCATCCGCATCCCCATGGTGGCCATGTCCATCAACGAGACGTTTTTTTTGGCCGATGCGGCCGCCGTACACCTCCCGTCGGGCCTCCATATAGGCCTGCAAAGCAGTCTCGATGGCGCCGGACAACGCGCCCGGCTCCACCTCAATGCTTTCGAGACGGGTCAGGAAGGTGGTATGGCGGCAGTGGTCGGACCAATAGGTGTCGATCACACGCAGCTCGGTGACAGTCGGGTCGCGCCGCTCCTCGTCCCGGAAATACCGCTGGCAGAACAGGAGATCCTCCGGCGACATGGCGAAGCCCATGCTCTTCCAATAAGCCTCCACCTCTTCCGCCTTCATGGAGATAAATCCAGCCACCCGCGCCACATCGGCGGGACGGGCGGAGGTCATATCCAAGGTCTCGGGCTTGTCAAGGGAGGCCAGCCGGGATTCCACCGGATTGACCAGATACTGCTGGATCCGCTCCACATCCGCCGGAGACAGCTCCCCTTTCAGGCAGATCACCCGGGCGGTGAGCACCCGGGGCCGTTCCCCCTGGGTGAGGAGCTGAACACACTGGGCGACCGAATCCGCCCGCTGGTCGTACTGGCCGGGCAGATACTCCATGGCGAAACCTGCCAGCCCGGCTCGAGGGGCAGGGTCTCGTCATATACCACATCGGCGTTTGGTTCGGGAAAAAGACGACCCCCCTCGCCCGCGCGAATTCGCTGGCGGAGAGCCCCTCAACATCGTATCGGTTGAGGATGCGCAGGGCGCGCAGCTGGGTCATCCCCAGGTTATCCCGCAGATCCGCGAGCATCTGCCGCGCCTCGACATCGAACCCCTCCCGCTTTTCCACAAATATGCGAATCACATTTGCCATTGCCGACTCCTCATTTCCATCGTTTTCTAGTCTCATCGCCGCGAACGGCTCTTGTCACATATTAAGATTATGACCACTAAAAACCCTAGGACCTCAGCCCCTATTTGTATGGGATGGTTCAGGTGATAACGCTGCCGCCGGTTTTCATGGTGAGAAAACCGGCAAGCTGCCTGGGGATTCCAAGGGGAACCCCCTTGGCACGTCTTTTGCCTTCTTTCTTCGTGTGAAGAAAGAAGGTGGCCGACAGGCCAGACTTTTGTTGCGGTATGTCCGCGCATAAAGAACGCAATCCCTACCCAAAAAGATATCGACTGCGCGGCCACTTCCTTTTGTCCGAGTTTCAGCTCGTAGCGACAAAAAGGAAGCAAATACGCCGCCGGGAGCTTCGCCCCCCGGACTCCCAGAGAATGTGCCGATTTTCTTTTCATGAAAATCGGCGGGTACGGAATCTTTTGAACCAACGCCCATACATAAAGGGGCTGCCGCCCCGAGAGCTTAGGTGGCTATAAAATCATGATTTTACGCTCCTTTTTTCCACATCCCCGGGAAAACGTCAGCGGCGTTTTCCGGGACACGGCCGAACCTCGTCCATATCGGGATAACGAACGGGCCGTGTCTATTATAGCATACTTGTCCGGCGAGAAAAAGGGGAAAAGGACCGAAATACCGGGATACAAGCCCTGCCGAATTGGCGCAGTTGGATAAGCCGTCAAAGGAAAAACAAACAGCTCCACACGCGAAAACAGCCGCGGACCTGTCACCGTCCGCGGCTGTTTTTATAAAGATTCCAGCTCTTCCAGCCAACGCTCCGCGCTGGTGTCGGAAGGCATCCGCCAGTCCCCCCGCGGGGACAGGGCGACGCTTCCCACCCGGGGGCCGTCCGGCAGGCAGCTGCGTTTATACTGCTGGCTGAAAAAGCGTCTTATAAAAATTTTCAGCCATTTCCGAATCTCCTCATGCACAAACCGCCCGGCAAAGGCAGTATCCGCCAAGCGCAGGATCTTCGACGGCGGTGTTCCAAAGCGCAGCAGATGGTACAGGAAAAGTCGTGCAATTCATACGGCCCGACGATCTGCTCGGTTTTCTGTGAAATTTCACCATTTTCGGGGGGCAGCAGTTCAGGGCTGACCGGGGTGTCCAAAATATCCCGCAGGGCTTCCCCAAGCTCGCCCCCGCAACGGCCGGCCTCATATTCTACCAGATACCGCACGAGCGTCTTAGGCACGCCGGCATTCACCCCATACATGGACATGTGGTCGCCGTTGTATGTCGCCCATCCGAGCGCCAGTTCCGAGAGGTCGCCGGTTCCGACCACCAGGCCGTTTTCCATGTTCGCCATGTCCATGAGCACCTGGGTGCGTTCCCTGGCCTGGGCGTTTTCATAGGCCACGTCGGTCCGTCCGTCATGCCCGATATCCCGCAGATGCGCGCGGACGGTCTCACCGATTTCCACCTCGCACAGCTCGGCCCCGCAGGCCCGCGCCAGCCGGCGGGCATTCTGCAGGGTGCGTCCGGTCGTACCGAAACAGGGCATCGTCACCGCGCGGATGTCGGCGCGGGGCCGGTCCAGGCGGTCGCACGCCCGGCAGGTGACGAGAAGGGCCAAAGCCGAATCCAGTCCGCCCGACAGGCCGAGAACAGCCTTGCAGCCCGTATGCCTTAGCCGCGCGGCGAGGCCGGCCGCCTGGATCGTCAGGATATCCTCACAGCGTTTCCGCCTGGCGCTTTCCGCCGACGGCACAAAGGGATGGGGATCGATCTTCCGGGTGAGGGCAAGGGGCCTTTCGGGCAGTTCGAAACCCACGGTTTTCATCCCGGCATCCTGAGTGAAGGTGTTAAGGCGCCGGTGAACCGCTCGCTCTCCGCAAGGATTACGCCGTTTTCCACGATCATATTCTGCCCGGAAAAATACGAGATCTCCCGTCGATTCCCCCTCGCCCGCGTCGGCATACACATACGCGCAGCACAGGCGGGCCGACTGGGTCATCGCGATCTGACGGCGGAATTCGTCCTTTCCGACCGATTCGTCGCTCGCGGAGAGATTGGCAATGACGGTGGCACCGGCCGACGCAAGACGGCTGCTCGGCTGGTCAGCCACCCAAAGATCCTCGCACACCTCTACCCCGACCCGGAAATCCGGTACGTTCCGGCAGACGAACAGCAGGCTGCGGCTCAAGATCGTGTCCTGGCCGGCGTAGAAGATATCCCGGCAGGTATCGTCCGCCGGTGTGAAATGCCGCCCTTCATAGTATTCCGAATAGGAAGGGATATGGGACTTCGGAACGAGGCCCAGCAGCTTTCCGTGCTGGCATACGGCGGCGCAGTTGTAGAGCGACGCGCCGCACGGCACCGGCACCCCGACGACCAGCAGGGCATCGGCCGACAAAGAGGCATCAAGAATCCGCACGACGGCCTGCTCCGCCTCCCGGAGCAGCAGCGGCTGTAAAAACAGGTCGCCGCAGGTATATCCGGTCACGCACAGTTCCGGGAACACCGCAAGCGCGGTATCCGGCGGCATCTCTCCGGCCAGCCGGATGATCTGACCGGCATTATGGGACGGATCCGCCACCCGAATCTCCGGGGTGGCCACCGCCACCCGTAAAAACCGTCTTTCACTGTAACAGCTCCTTTCGAGCAATGGGATGGCGGCGTGTCAGCCGCCCAGCATCAAAACCCGCCGGACGAGGTACACCACCGCGGGAACCCGTTTTTTGACCAATTCTTCCAGTTCCTCATGCAATACGGACAGCCGTTCCACCTCTTCGGGCAAAGGCTCCTGCTCCCCATACCGCCAGTCCATCATGAGACGGAAAACCTCCTGCGCCGTGCCTGGCACCGCGCACGCGGCGTCCCCATCCGGTTTTGTAAGGATCCGTCCGGCGAACTGTTTCATGGTTTCGTTGGCCAGGGGATCGTAACCGAGCAGATGGAGCTGCCGCAGGTAATCCGCGTAATAGTATTCCGCCTGTTCTCCAGGCCTCCGCCGTTTTGACGGACGGCGTCCAGCCGGTACCGTTTCGCGCAGGCGAGAACCCGCCAGGCGACGGCCAGCGCCAGAAGAAAGCACACCTTCCGGCAATGCCGAAGATCCGCCCGAGGAGTCCCATCGGCATTCCCGACTCCTCCGAACCGGGGCCGCCCGCCGCCGTCGTCGTGCCGTCCGATCCCGTCGTGATGTCCCCGGCAGGGTGGTGCCCGTCCCCGTCGTCGTGCCCTCCGGCCCGGCCGTGGTGGTCCCATCCGGGGAAGAAGACGTGGTGATTTGCGTGGTGGTACCCTCTCCGGGAGAAACCGCGCCGCCTCCCGCCTGTCTGAGGAAACTGGATCCCGCCGTCGGATCGAATTCGATCCAGCCGAGCCCTTTAAAGTAGCATTCGACCCAGGCGTGTGCCTCGGTCCCGGTGGCGATCCAACTATGGTATCCCCGGGTTTGACCCCATATCCGCAGACCATGCGGGACGGAATCCCGAGCGACCTGGCCATAACCGCCATGGCGCTGGCAAAATACACGCAGTAGCCTTCCCCGGTTTCGAGGAAATACTCGACGAAATCCCGTCCGGACGGCACATTGGACGGCGTGAGCGTATAACGGAAATTGGAGGACAGATAGGTCTCGAGCGCCTCTGCCATTTTATAAGGCTCCACAATGCCAAGGGTAGCGTCCGCCGCCGCCTGGCGCACCCGTTCGGGCAGCTTGGAGGGCAGCTGGGTATACTGGCCGGCGACCGACTCGTATTGCGGGTCGGCGTCCCGCGCGGCCCTCGAGGCGATGTAAGCCAGCTCGCTGCGTTCGGTCTCGGTGGAACGGCTGAAAACCCGCGCGCCCACCGTATATGAGATCGGCGCCCGCATATTGGTTTGGGCAAACACCTCTCCGCGGCGGTTGAAATACAGATCCGTTCCGCCCACCTCCGTCTGAATCGAGGCCGTACGGCCGACGGTATAGAGGTTGGTGCTGTTTTGGTAAAGTTCCACCCGGACATTCATGCCGCGGATCACCTGTGAATACAGGCTCGTTTCGGCAAGGGGGAGGTCGAGGCCGAACGCGAGCCGCTTTTGTGCGTCGTTGGCTGCGTCACCGTACACATACCGGCCCGATTTCTTCTCATCCCAATCGGTATTCCAGCTCGACCCCGTATAGGTATCGTATGCCGTGCCCCGCAGAAGCAGCGGCTGATCGGCATAGAGCTTCAGCACCGTCGCTTTGCTCTGACTGGAGAGGGGCCCTCCCAGCCGGCTGAGATTCGGCATCAGGCCCAGCCGGTCGAGCTCGGCCGGCTGGAACAGGTTAAGACTGCTCAGGGAGCCGATATTCGTCGCCCGCTGTATCCGGGTGGCCAGCTGGCGCATACCCGCGCTCGTCCAGTGGGCGGTATTTCCAGGCAGCAGGGCCATGGACAGCAGGCCGACTGCACCGCACAGGGCGACGGCCGCGATCCGAGGACTCCAGGAAGGGGTCAGACGCTGGATCCGAGGGCGGTTCCGCCGCGACATCGGGCGGTTCTGCGCCGCGGCGAAGTTGCGGGCGATCAGTGGGAACAGGCCGACGGCCATACAGGTCATGGGGCCGATGTTCCGGCGGAATCCGCCGGCGACGATCGCCGCAAACATCAGCAGAGACATCAGGCCCATCGCCGTAACTGAACGCAGAATCCGTACACAGAAGAAGATGATGCCGACGATCAGGAGCTGGATGATATGCATCACCAGCTGGATATTCTCCGCCGTATTGTACACCGAGCGGACGGGAAAGAGATCCATCCACCACTTCAGAAAACCGAACAGGTATTCCAACCGGCCCTCCAGCTCTCCCGAGGCCGACAGCAGCGCGATATACAGGCAGCCGATCCCCAGCACGAGGGTGGGAAGCAGCCATCCCTTCCGGGTCAGGACCGCCAGCAAAACGACCAGGAAAGCTGGGAACAAGAGGATCTCTCCCAGCTCGGCATGGAAACGGAACAACTGGTCGAACGCCAGGATCGCCCCCACGGACAGAAGCCATGTGGACAGGCAATCCAGCCACAGGTCGGGGTCGGACAGGCTTTTCTTATACTCCTGAAAAAAGCGTTGCAGTATCATAGGCAATCACCAAGGGCCGCGATTTCCTCCGGGCGGGAGACCGGCAGCAGGCGCACACCGAGTTCCCCGGCCAGCGGTATCAGCGGCGCCGCGCCGGCCATCATCGGCACGATGCATACCGCCCGGCAGCGGCGCTGCGTAAACACATGCAGGGTTTCGAGCAGGTGGGGGGATGGCCGGGAGGTCACCAGATGGATGGTACGGACCTGTCCCCAGTTTCCGTCGAGCAGGCTGGATGCGTCCAGCGGCTGCGGGTTAGGCGTATAGGCGACGGTCGCGAGCAGCTCATACATCGGGAAAAAATTCCTCCCGCCCGGCGGCGGAACAATCCTCCGACGGTCCTTCGCCCGCTTCGGAATTCAGGCAGAGAAGGCGGACCGGGCAGCCACGTTCGAGATAATTGAGCGCCAGCGCGGCGGCCACCTCCCCGGCCATATCCCCGTAGGCCAGCCGGTTTATCGTCGGCGGGACCTCGGTATCCAGGATCAGGAGACCGTACTGCTCGGTCGATATCTCGTACTGGCGGGTATAGAGCTCTCTCGTGCGGACGGTCTGAATCCAGTGGATGCGTTTGAGGGAGTCACCGTCCCGGTAAAGCCGCGTACCGGCGAAGGAATCCCCATGATCCGCGGTCATGGGATGATTCTCCGAATAATCCGCGCTGGTGGGAAGGGAGGGGATCTCCGCCTCCAGCTCATACAGACGCGGATAGACGATCAGAGGCTCCTCGGAGGAGGATAGAGCCCTCCGCCTGAGCGGCAATGAAAACAGGCCCAGCACGTCGTGCACATACACCGGCGGAGCCCCGCCGGCCATACGCCTTCTGTGGTTGCACGCCACCGTGATAGAGCAGTCTGTCCAGACGGCAGGGCCACAGCGTCAGAGTGCCCCATTCCTCCTGCAGGCGCTCTTTTTCCCTTGCACAGGCGGCCCCGGTACCGTCAGCCGGATTTCCAGCGTCACCGGCAGCAGCACCCATCCCGACAGGCGGATCTGGATTCTGGCCCCTCCCCCGACGGTCAGACGGTCAGGAAGGGACTGGGCGGCACGCAGGGAAAACACCCCACAAAACGCCATGGCCAATGTCAGGATCAGCAAAAGGCCGAGGACAAATACCCCGTAATATATTTCACGGATGCCGGTGGCGAGCCCCCGCCAGCAGCAGCAGTGCGAAAAACACCGACAAAACCCGTCCCCGCGCCGGCATCTCGCCGAAGGGACCGGGACGGCGCAGCACGGCGTCCAGAACGGTTTCAGGCGTCTGGCGCTGCATCCCCCGCCCGGGTGCGCAGCACCATCCGGTGGCACAGCACGGGGGCTGCCATCCGCTGCACGTCGTCGGGCAGGACGTACCGCCGGCCCTCAAGCAGGGCACATCCCCCTTGGCCGCCTGCATCAACGCGATGGAGCCGCGGGGGCTGACGCCCAGCAGGACCTCACCGAGCGACCGGGTGGCCTCCACGATGGACACGACGTAATCGAGCACCGGCGGGGCGCACAGGATCTCGTCGAGACCCTGCTGCATGTGCAGCACGTCCTCCGCTGTGGCCACCGCCTGCAGCTCACCGCCTTCTGGCGGGACCGGTGTTGCGCAGGATTTCGAGCTCCTCCCATGAGTGGATACCCCATGGAAATTCGCATAAAAAAAGCGGTCGAGCTGTGCTTCAGGCAACGGATGTTCCCGCCATTTCCACCGGGTTCTGGGTCGCCAGGATGCATGATGCTGCCGGGATGGAGCTCCTGCTCCCCGGTTTTTGAGGTTGAACATGGTAAAGCCGGTGATATCGGACGGAGCTTACGTCGGGAGTGAACTGGATACGGCGAAAAGAACAGCCGAGCGAGGCCGCCAACGCCGACACCAGGGTGGTCTTTCCAAAGGCCCGGCATGTCCTCGATCAGGACGTGTCCGGAACAGAGCAGCGGAATCAGCAGGTGATCGATGACACGGTCCTTGCCTACGATCACCTGCCGGATATTGTCGCGAATGGCGTCCAAAAGGGGGTTTGCAGTCCATGTTCATATCCTCCAAAAATTTTTCATTCTACATCCGTTATCTTCCCGGGCCGCCTCACTTGAGCCGCAGCGGCAGGCCACAGGCAAGCAGATACACTCGTCGCTGCGGGCGGCCAGCCTCTGGTTGACCCGCCCTAATATATCGGCGAACACCGGCCCAGCCGGTATGGGGCGATCAATCCGAGGCCCACCTCGTTGGTG
>VOFI01003808.1_pt1 | contig 27652 bp, 35 predicted proteins | sample 5384131 | NCBI WGS metagenome assembly VOFI01 (sample SAMN12384728, study PRJNA508395) | human gut metagenome | isolation source: healthy gut H | host: Homo sapiens | reverse complement strand
GGCCTTTGGATACCTATTCGCCGAAGGCGCCCTGCTGTTTCTGACTGGTACCATCTGGTGGTAGGGTTCCCGCCGCCTTGCGGACCCGGTGAACGATCCCCAGGAACGCTCCTGACGTCCCTTTTCATGCTCAATCAAAGGAGGTCGCCATGTCATTTGTCACCCATGAACAACAGAGTCTGGTCTGGCTCGCCTCCCCCCTGCTGGGCGGGGTGCGCCACGGATTCTCCACCCGGCGGGGCGGGGTGTCTCCGGCGCCGTGGGATACCCTGAACCTGGGCCCCGGACGCGGGGACGCGCCGGAGAACGTGGAGGAGAACTACCGCCGCTTTTTCGCCGCCCTGGATATGGACTCGGCGTACCCCGTCCTCTCCCGGCAGGTCCACCGGGATGATGTGCGGCTCTGCACCGCCGCCGACGCCGGGAAGGGTCTGATCCGGGACCGGGACTACGACGCCGACGCCCTCATCACCGCTGAAAAAGGACTGCCCCTGGTGGTGTTCTCCGCCGACTGCGGCATCCTTCTGCTCCATGACCCGGACGCCGGGTGCGTGGGAGCGGTCCACGCCGGATGGCGGGGCTGTGCCGCTGGAATCGTGGAGAAGACCGTCCGGGAGATGGTCCGCCTGCTGGGCGCCAGACCGGAACGCATCCTGGCTGCCGTGGGGCCCTGCATTGGGAAATGCTGCTTTGAGACCGACGGCGACGTACCGGAGGCCATGCGGGCCTCTGCCCTGGGGCCGGAGGCGGAGCCGTATCTGGAGCGTCGAGGGCCCAAATACCATGTAGATTTGGCGGGTCTGAACCGTCAGTGGCTGCTCCACGCCGGTGTCGCGCCGGAGCATATCGACATCTGCGGCCTGTGTACCGCCTGCCGCCCCGACCTCTTCTGGTCCCACCGGAAGATGGGCGAGGCCCGGGGCGCACAGGTGGCCGTGATCTGCCTTTGAAACACTCTTTGCCGGAGGGCCTGTGCCATGACCAAGACCAAGCGCATCCAGATCCTGTGCCTGCTGGGGGCAGTGACCCTGCTGCTGTCCGGCTGCTGGACGGAAGCCCCCGTGGAGTCCGCCAACGGCCTGCTGGGGGACCAGGAGCCCGCCGACCAGCAGGAGGAGGTGATCCTCCCTGCGGCGTTCACCCTTCCCTATGACCCGGACCAGACGCTGGACCCGGTGACCTGTGCCGACGGTATGCAGCAGGTGGCGGGCTCCCTCATCTACGAGGGACTCTTCCGCCTGGACCGCCAGCTGGAACCCCAGCCGTGGCTGTGCCAGAGCTACACCTATGACGCCGCCTCCCTCACCTACACGTTCACCCTCCGCAGCGGCGTCACCTTTTCCGACGGGTCCCCCCTGACGGCGGCGGACGCGGCGGCCACCCTGCGGCGGGCCAAGAGTTCCCAGCGGTACAGCGCCCGGCTGGCCCATGTGGCCGCTGTCTCCGCCGGGGACGGGGTGGTAATCGTAACCCTGTCCCGCCCGGACTCCAGCCTCCCGGCCCTGCTGGACATCCCCATCGTCAAGTCCGGAACTGAGGAAAGCCTCACCCCTGTGGGCACCGGCCCCTACTATTTCACCACCGATGAAGCGGGTGCCTGTCTGGCGTCCCACAGCGGCTGGTGGCGGGGAGAGTCCCGCCCCGCGGAGCGGATCGCCCTCTCCGCCGCCAGGGACCGGGAGGCCATACTGTACCAGTTCTCCTCCCACGAGGTGCAGTTGATTACTGCCGACCTGATCGGCACGGAGCCCATCACCGCCACCGGCAACATCAGCTATGAGGATGCGGATACCACAGTGCTCCAGTTCCTGGGCTTCAACACCGCCCGCGCCCCCTTTCAGGACAGCGCCGCCCGCCGGGCCCTGGGCCTGGGCATCAACCGGGAGACGCTGGTGAGCGCCGTGCTGTCCGGACACGCCCGGGCGGCCCAGTTCCCGGTCTCCCCTGTCTCCCCGCTCTACCCGGCGGAGCTGGAGTCCCTATACTCCTATGACGATTTTGCCGCAGCGATGGAGGCAGCGGGACTGAACACCGGCCGGACCCGCACAGTGACCCTGCTGGTGAATCAGGAGAACACTTTCAAGGTCTCCGCTGCGGAGCATATCGCCCAGGCCCTGTCGGATTTCGACCTTCAGATCCAAGTGGAGGCCCTGCCCTGGGAGGAGTATGCCGCCGCCCTGGCCGCCGGGAACTTCGACCTGTACTATGGCGAAGTGCGGCTGCCTGCGAATTGGGACCTTTCCGCCCTGGTGGGCACCGGCGGCAGTCTGAACTACGGCGGCTGGGCGGATCCCCAGACGGAGCAGCTCCTGGCCGCCTGCGCCGCAGCGGAGGACCGGGCCGCAGCTCTGTCGGACCTGTGTGCCTATCTTCAGCAGCAAGCGCCTATTCTGCCCTTGTGCTTTAAGTCCTCCTCCGTCCTGTACCAGACCGGGGCCGTATCCGGCCTGACCCCTACGGCGGCAGAGCCCTTCTACGATCTGCCCTCCTGCCAGATCCACCAGCGGCAGCCGTAAATCCGCGCTGTCTCCACGCGCCGCGCCCGGACCGGGATTCCCGGTCCGGGCGCGTTTTGTGTTTCCTTCCCGCCGGGGGAAACGCGGTCCCAGCTGCACGGCAGCGGGCATCCTAAGTCATGGGATAACTGCTGCCAATGGAAGATTTCCCCGGAAGGGCCGTTCCAGAGCAGCCTGCGGGCAACGGCCCTTTTCGTCCGGCGTGGTCAGGGGACCGGGCATCCGGGGCCTGCGGGGTAATCGCCGTCCTGCAAGATGGTGTGCTTACGATCTTCATAACCGCTGATGTGTCGGTCATATTCTTTTGCCAAAAGAAATGCCCCCGCCATTGAGTGGGATATGTCTCGTTGCGTGTATCAAACAAGGCGCTGTGGGATGGTGGGCCAAAGTACCTTTGTTTGATGGCGGGCGCGCAGTCAGCTTTGTCGGAGCTGTCAACGCATTCCTCCATTTTTTGTCGATTTCGCCAAAGCTCCTGGGGACGGCGGAACGATTTTAGGCGGTCCCACAAATTTTCCGTCTGTGGGGATTCCGGGCCCCCACGTGTCTTGACAACACCGCCTTAGAGTTCGTATAATAATAGCACTGAGAGCAAAGGCGCCCTTTGGCGGTATCCTTTGCTCTTTTTTCTTTTTAAAATTTTTCACGGAGGGGCGCTCCGCGTCCATACACGGTCACCATCGGAAAGGAGTCAGGCTCATGCGTCACTACACCAAGGAGGACATCATCCGGCTGGTCCGGGAGGAGGATGCCCAGTTCATCCGTATGCAGTTCACAGACATTTTCGGCCAGCTGAAAAACGTAGCCATCACCGCCTCTCAGATCGGGCGGGCGCTGGACAACCAGATTATGATGGATGGCAGCTCCATCGCGGGATTCGTCCGCATTGAAGAATCAGACCAGTATCTCTGGCCGGACCTGGACACCTTTGCCATCCTGCCCTGGCGGCCCCAGTACGGCAAGGTGGCCCGGCTGATCTGCGACGTCCACAACCCCGATGGTACCGCCTTCGCCGGTGATCCCCGAGGTGTGCTGAAGCGGGTGCTCCGCCGTGCCGACGCCCTGGGCTTCACCTGCAATGTGGGAGCGGAACTGGAGTTCTTTCTGTTCCAGACCGATGAAGACGGTCAGCCCACCATCCGGACTTCCGACGAGGCCAGCTATTTTGACCTGGGCCCTCTGGACCATGGGGAGGGGACCCGCCGGGAGATCTGCCTGAATCTGGAGCAGATGGGCGTGGCGGTGGAGGCCAGCCACCACGAGGTGGCAGCCGGCCAGCACGAGATCGACCTCCAGTACACCGACGCCCTGCGGGCTGCGGACAACATCATGACCTTCAAGCTGGCGGTGAAGACTCTGGCCCAGAAGAACGGCCTCCACGCCACCTTCATGCCCAAGCCCGTCAGCGGCGCCGCCGGCAGCGGCATGCACGTAAATATGTCCCTGTTTCGGGATGGAAAAAATGCCTTCTATGACGAGGCGGATCCCCGGCACCTGTCCCCGCTGGCCTATCAGTTCATCGCGGGACTGCTGGGACACGTACGGGGATGCTGTGCCGTCACCAATCCACTGGTGAACAGCTACAAGCGGCTGGTGCCCGGCTACGAAGCCCCCTGCCATCTGGCCTGGTCCACCGGCAACCGCTCCGCCTTGGTCCGCATTCCAACACCGCGGGGAAACAGCACCCGGGTGGAGCTGCGGAGCCCTGATCCCGCCTGCAACCCCTATCTGGCCCTGGCGGCGTGCCTTGCCGCGGGACTGGACGGGATCGAGCAGCAGATGACGCCCCCCGCCCCCCTCACCGGCAACCTTTACAAGGTGGGAGACGCCTCCGGCATCCAGCGGCTCCCCGGCTCTCTGGAGGAGGCCGTCCGGGCCCTGGAGGCAGACAGCGTCATTACGGACGCGCTAGGTGCCCACGTGACGGAGCAGTATCTAGCCGGAAAGCGTCGGGAGTGCCGGTCGTACGCCGCCCAGGTGTCCCAGTGGGAGCTGGAACAGTATCTGGTGGCGTACTGACCTGCCGGCCCTTCTGACAGGGCCGCAGAGAGAGGAGGGGGGCAAATTCCATGGACAGGATCATATTGGCGTTTGCCTCTGAGAAAGCCCACGCCCAGATCACCCGCATTCTGGGCTCCGGCGGCCTCGCGCCGTCCATCTCCTGCTTCAGCGGCGCGGAAACCATCCGAGCCGCCCGGAAGCTGGGCGGAGCCGTCGTCATCTGCGGTTTCCGGCTGCGGGACATGACTGCGGAGATGCTGGCCGTGGACCTCACGGGCATCGCCCCGGTGCTGGTCATCTCCTCTCCCGGGAATCTGGAGCTGTGCGGGGACAGGAACCTCATCAAGTTGGCCGTCCCCCTCCTCCCGGGCGGAGTTCTTCGCCTCGCTGGATCTGGCCCAGGGAGTCCTTGCAGGCGGCGCCCCGGCTCCCCGGCTTCATATCCAGCGAAGTGCCGAGGAGGAGCGGCTGATCTGCCGGGCCAAGGCGGTGCTGATGGAGGTAAACCTCATGAGCGAGGCGGAGGCCCACCGCTTTCTGCAGAAGTACAGCATGGACACGGGGCTGCGGCTTGCAGAGACCGCCCGGCTGATCCTGGAGCGGTACACAACAGGCTGAAGCCTGACGATGAAACGACAAGGGAGGCAGTCCCAATGAGTGGACCAGCGCAGAACATACACAATATCTATGATCCCCTGTGGGAGCACGACGCCTGCGGCATCGGCGCCGTGGTCAATTTGAAGGGCACGCTGTCCCACGCCACAGTGGACAGTGCCCTGAAGATCGTGGAAAAGCTGGAGCACCGGGCAGGTAAAGACGCCACCGGCGAGACCGGTGACGGCGTGGGGCTGATGATTCAGGTGCCACACAAGCTGATGGTGAAGGCGGCCTCCGCCGAGGGCATCGCCCTGGGCGGCCCCCGGGATTATGGCGTGGGCATGTTCTTCTTCCCCGCAGACGCGCTGAAGCGGGCCCAGGCCCAGAAGATGCTGGAGATCATCGCGTCCAAGGAGGGGCTGGACTTCCTGGGCTGGCGGGATGTACCCACCCATCCGGAGGTGCTGGGCCGGAAGGCCCTGGACTGTATGCCCTGCATCTGCCAGTGCTTTGTGGCCCGGCCTGTAGACTGCGCCCGTGGCCTGGACTTTGACCGGAAGCTGTATGTGGTCCGCCGGGAGTTCGAGCAATCCAATGTGAACACCTACATTTGCTCCTTCTCCAGCCGGACCATCGTGTACAAGGGCATGTTCCTGGTGGGGCAGCTGCGGAAGTTCTACACGGACCTGACGGAGCCGGATTGTGAGAGCGCCATCGCCCTGGTCCACTCCCGGTTCTCCACCAACACCACCCCCAGCTGGGAGCGGGCCCATCCCAACCGCTACATCCTCCATAACGGTGAAATCAACACCATCCGGGGCAACGTGGACCGGATGCTGGCCAGGGAGGAGACTATGCACTCGGCCGTACTGGAGGCGGACATGGACAAGATCCTGCCGGTGGTAGACCAGAGCGGCTCCGACTCCGCCATGCTGGACAACACCCTGGAATTTCTGATGATGAACGGCATCCCACTGCCCCAAGCGGTGATGATGTGCATCCCGGAACCCTGGGCCAACGACCGGAAAATGAGCCGGGAGAAGCGGGACTTCTACCACTACTACGCCACCATGATGGAGCCCTGGGACGGCCCGGCGGCCATCGTGTTCTCCGATGGGGACACGGTGGGCGCGGTGCTGGACCGGAACGGCCTGCGCCCCTGCCGGTGGTATCTCACTACCGACAAGCAGCTGATTCTCTCCTCCGAGGTGGGGGTGCTGGACATCCCGCCGGAGCAGATCGTGAAGAAGTCCCGGCTCCAGCCGGGGCGGATGCTGCTGGCAGACCTGACTGCCGGTCGACTGGTGGACGACGCTGAGGTCAAGGAGCGGTACGCCCGCCAGCAGCCCTACGGCGAGTGGCTCGATGCCCACTTGGTATACCTGCGGGATCTTCCCATCCCCAACCGGCGTGTGGAGCGGTCCTCCCAGGAGCGGCGGGACCGGCTGTACAAGGCCTTCGGCTACACCTATGAGGAGGTGAAGGACGCCATCCTCCCCATGGCCCGGGATGGGGCGGAGCCCACCTCCGCCATGGGCGTGGACACACCGCTGGCGGTGCTGTCGGAAAAGCACCAGCCCCTGTTCAGCTACTTCAAGCAGCTCTTCGCCCAGGTGACCAACCCGCCCATGGACGCCATCCGCGAGGAGATCGTCACCGACACCACGGTGTATGTGGGCTCCGGCGGCAATCTGCTGGAGGAAAGAGCGGAGAACTGCACAGTCCTCCAGATCCACAACCCCATCCTCACCTCCGTGGATCTGATGAAGATCCGCTACATGGACCGGCCCGGCTTCCATGTAGAGACCATCTCCCTGCTGTACTACAAGGGCTCTCCCTTGGCCAATGCCCTGGACCGGCTGTTCGTCAACGTAGACCGGGCCTACAAGAATGGCACCAACATCCTGATCCTGTCAGACCGGGGGGTGGACGAGAACCATGTAGCCATCCCCTCCCTGCTGGCGGTGTCCGCCCTGGAGCAGTATCTGGTGCGGACGAAAAAGCGCACCGCAGTCTCCATGATCCTGGAGAGCGCCGAGCCCCGGGACGTCCACAACTTCGCCACCCTCCTGGGCTACGGCGCCCAGGCCATCAACCCCTATCTGGCCCAGGAGTGCGTAGAGGAGCTGGTGACCCTGGGGATGCTGGATAAGGATCCCACTGCGGCCGTCAACGACTACAACAGCGCCATCCTCCACGGCATCGTGAAGATCGCCTCCAAAATGGGCATCTCCACCATCCAGTCCTACCAGTCCGCCCAGATCTTCGAGTGCCTGGGCATCAACCGGGACGTGGTGGACAAGTACTTCACCAACACAGTCAGCCGGGTGGAGGGTATCGGCCTGGCAGAGATCGAGGAGGGCGTGGAGTGGAACCACAGCCAGGCCTTCGATCCCCTGGGCCTGGGCTACGACTCCACGCTGGACTCCACCGGCATTCACAAGCTGCGGTCCGGCCCGGACAAGGAGGACCACATGTACAACCCCCGGACCATCCTGCTGCTGCAGAAGGCCGTCCGGGAGGGCAGCTACGAGACCTTCAAGGAGTATTCCGCCCTGGTGGACGAGCCTGCCAAGCCCCATACCCTGCGGGGGCTGCTGGACTTCCAGTTCGATGAGAGCGGCGGCATCTCCATCGACGAGGTGGAGTCTGTGGCGTCCATTGTCAAGCGATTCAAAACCGGCGCCATGAGCTACGGCTCCATCTCCCAGGAGGCCCACGAGTGCCTGGCCCTAGCCATGAACCTGCTGGGGGGCAAGTCCAACTCCGGCGAGGGCGGCGAGGACGCGGCGCGCCTGCGCGATGAGCGGTGCTCCGCCATCAAGCAGGTAGCCTCCGGCCGGTTCGGCGTTACCAGCGCCTACCTCACCAGCGCCCAGGAGATCCAGATCAAGATGGCTCAGGGTGCCAAGCCCGGCGAGGGCGGCCATCTGCCCGGGAAAAAGGTCTATCCCTGGATTGCCAGGACCCGGTGCTCCACCCCCGGCGTGACACTGATCTCTCCGCCGCCTCACCACGACATCTACTCTATCGAGGACCTGGCCCAGCTGATCTATGACCTGAAAAACACCAACCGCCGGGCCCGGATCAGCGTGAAGCTGGTCAGCGAGGCGGGGGTTGGCACCATCGCCGCCGGCGTGGCCAAGGCCGGTGCCCAGGTGGTGCTGATCTCCGGCCATGACGGCGGCACCGGCGCCGCGCCCCGCAGCTCCATCCACGGGGCGGGCCTGCCCTGGGAGCTGGGCGTGGCGGAGGCCCACCAAGCCCTGATCGCCAACGGTCTGCGGAGCCAGGTGGCCCTGGAGGCCGACGGCAAGCTGATGACCGGGCGGGATGTGGCCATCGCCTGTATGCTGGGGGCGGAGGAATTCGGCTTTGCCACCGCGCCCCTGGTGGCCCTAGGCTGCTGCATGATGCGGGTGTGCAACCTGGACACCTGCCCGGCGGGCATTGCCACCCAGAATCCCCAGCTCCGGTCCCGCTTCTCCGGCAAGCCGGAGTACGTGGTGAACTTCATGGAATTCGTGGCCCAGGAGCTGCGGGAGTATATGGCGGCCCTGGGCATCCGCACCGTGGATGAACTGGTGGGCCGCAGTGACCTACTGCGGGTCCGGGAGAAGCTGGTGACCCACCGGGCGGAGACCCTGGACCTCCGCAGCCTGCTGGAAAATCCCTGGAGCGGCGGGCCGTCCCACTTCAATCCCGGAGATGTTTACGACTTCCATCTGGAGCGGACCCTGGATGAGAGCGTGCTGCTGGCCAAACTGGGCAAGACGCTGAAGGGGAAGCGGACTGGCCGGTTGGAGCTCACCGTCTCCTCCACGGACCGGGCCTTCGGCACGCTGTTCGGCGCCGAGATCACCCGGCAGTGCGGGGACTCCCTGCCGGACGACAGCTATGTCATCACCTGCCATGGCGGCGGAGGCCAGTCCTTCGGCGCCTTCATCCCCAAAGGACTGACCCTGGAGCTGGAGGGCGACTGCAACGATGGGCTGGGCAAGGGCCTCTCCGGCGGCAAGCTGGTACTCTATCCACCCAAGGACAGCACCTTCGACCCCGGCGAGAACATCATCGTGGGCAACGTGGCTCTGTACGGCGCCACCTCCGGCCAGGCGTTCATCAACGGGATGGCCGGCGAGCGGTTCTGCGTCCGCAACTCCGGCGCCATCGCCGTGGTGGAGGGCGTGGGGGACCATGGCTGCGAGTACATGACCGGCGGCCGCTGCGTGATTCTTGGCCCCACGGGAAAGAACTTCGCAGCCGGGATGTCCGGCGGCATCGCCTATGTGCTGGACGAAAAGCACGACCTCTATATGCGCCTCAACAAGGACCAGGTGATGACGGACACCCTGACGGAGCCTCACGACATCGCCGAGCTCCGCTCCCTCATTGAGGCCCATGTGGCCGCCACCGGCTCCCCCCGGGGGAAGAAGATCCTGGCGGCCTTCCACTCCTACGTCCCCTGCTTCAAGAAGGTCATGCCCCGGGACTACGACCGGATGCTCCGGTCCATCGCCCAGTACGAGGAGAAAGGCATGACCCGTCAGCAGGCGGAGATCGAGGCGTTCTACGCCAATACCAGAGCTTGAGAGGAGGCTGGACAACATGGGAAAACCCACCGGCTTTTTGGAATATACCCGCCGGGAGGATGGCCGCCGGCCCGCGGCGGAGCGGGTCCGGGACTGGGATGAGTTCCACCTTCCCCTGCCGGAGGAGATCCGGCGCCAGCAGGGCGCCCGGTGCATGAACTGCGGCGTCCCCTTCTGCCAGGCGGGGATGATATATGAGGGAAAGGCCTTTGGCTGTCCCCTGCACAACCTGATCCCCGAGTGGAACGACATGATCCTCTCCGGCAACTGGGGCCACGCCCTCAGCCGGCTGCTGAAAGGCCAACAGCTTTCCGGAGTTCACCGGCCGTGTGTGCCCCGCCCTGCGAAAACGCCTGCATCTGCGGCATCTATGGGGACCCCATTACGGTCCGGGACAATGAGTTGAGCATCATCGAAGCGGCCTTTGGCGCCGGGAAGCTCCGCCCACGCCGGCCGCCCCAGTGGTCGGGGAAGAAGGTCTGCGTGGTAGGCTCAGGCCCGGCGGGCCTGGCGGCAGCGGACCAGCTGAACCGCCGGGGCCACATGGTCACCGTCATCGAGCGGGCGGAGCACCCCGGCGGTCTGCTGATGTACGGCATCCCCAATATGAAGCTGCCAAATCTGTGGTCCGGCGGCGCATCGACCTGATGACCGAGGAGGGCGTCACCTTCGTCTGCGGTGTGGACGCCTCAGAGGGTGCCGTGGCAAAGCGGCTGCTGGCGGAGTACGACGCGGTGATCCTCTGCTGCGGGGCCGGAGCGCCCCGGCCCTTGGGACTGGACACCACCGGCATCTCCGGCGTATGCTACGGCACCGAGTACCTGAAGGCTGCTGTGGAGCGGGCTCAGTTCGGCAAGGCGGAGGCGGCGGTTCCCTCCGCCTCCGGGCTGGATGTGGTTATCATCGGCACTGGCGATACCGCCAGCGACTGTGTGGCCACCGCCCTGCGGCAAGGCTGCCGCTCCGTGACCCAGCTGGTGCGCCGTCCCCGGACGGATTACCTGGACGCTGCGGGAAGCCTGCCGCTGGATTACGCCCACGAAGAGGCGCTGGCCGTTACGGGCCAGGATCCCCGGCGGTTCGGCGTCCAGGTCCAGAGCCTGGTGGCGGGGGAAAGCGGTTCCCTGACCGGTGTGGTCACCACGGAGGGGGATACCCTGCCCTGCCAGCTGTTGATCGGCGCCACCGGCTTTGCCGGGTGTGAGCGGGGCGTGTGCGAGGCCTTCGGTGTGGAGGCGGACAGGACGGTCCGCACAGCGCCGGGGAGCTATGCTGCCAATGCGGACAAGGTGTTCGCCGCTGGCGATATGCGCCGGGGCCAATCCCTGGTGGTGTGGGCCATCGCCGAAGGGCGCTCCGCCGCTGCGGAGGTGGACCGGTATCTGACCGGCTACACGAATCTGGTACGCTCCATTGGGTAGATGGGACATCCCCCTGACACAAGGATGGAGAAATTTCAGGAAATTTTCAGCTGGGTTTTGGGATATTCCCACATTGACAGCGGATATCCCCAGTGGTAATCTTTAGACCATAATTTTAACATCAGCAAAGGCGTTGATGGAGAAAAGTACCGCGGATGTTCCGGGCCAGTGAGCGGGGGATGGTGAGAACCCCGTACCAAAGAGTCCGCGGGAAGAACACTCCGTAGCTGTGATCTGAACGCGGGAGACCGCCAGTAAGTGAAACGAGTCGTGACCGTTACCTCACGCGGGCTTGTTGGAGCCTAGTCAAAGAGGTCCCCGATCAGGGGGCAAGTTATCTACTCCGCAGATATGACCTGCCTGCTCACCACCCACGAAGTGACCTGGGATTACCAGGACAGCTTTTGTGCTAACCAGTATGCGTTCCCAGACCAGCCGGAGGAGTTTCCTTCCATGCCAGTGAAAACAGTGATTAGGCAGCTCCCGCAGCCCTCCTCCGACCTTTCATTTGAGAAGTTCAACTTCACCAGGGAGGATGACGAGGATGACTGACTCTCTGTTTGAAGTGGTAGCCAGTGCTACTCGGGAACTGACGAAATATGGTTTCTCCACCCAGGAATTTGCAACACTGGTGCAGCAGCACAACATGACCGATGTGGAAGTCCTCGCTGTGGCAAAGGTGTTTGACTATCTCCTGGAGAAGAGAGAACGCAGTCCACAAGGTCACATGTGCTGCAACCACGCAAAGTTTGCATTTCCAGCAGGAGGCGTACCATACTGCCAACGGACATCATCAACGAGCTTATCCGCACCCCAGCCGGAGAGATTGAAGGGAGGATTCGCCATAATGAAGTCTGCCTTGAGTTGAGGGTGGCAATCGTTAAAATACTTGTCCGTATGGATCGCTTCGCAAATGTCCCCGATGTCACAATTCAGATACTCACAGATGCGCAGCAAGACAGAAAGGGCAACCTCTTCATTCTTATTAAAGCTTGCTCATGGTACCCGGCGAAAGCTCGGTTTCCTTCCGAAAAACCGCCTTCGGGATCTCTCGTTCAATCAGCATTACCCATAATTTCTTGTAGCTTATCTTCATCACTGCACCTCACTCAACCGTTTATAGTGACCCTCGTTTTATTATACATCGAAAGCTCCACAAACGCAATTCATCCGTCCGAAAATTCAAAATAAACTTCAAGTTCTTGGATTGCTGCACAATAATAAAAAGCCTGCGCAATGCACAGGCCAAAATAGTCAGGGACGCATCTTCCTTCCGTGCCGGTATAATGCGTAAGTGTAAAAATCGAGTGCAAGGACGATCTCATATCCATTTGTGCTTGAGAAGAAAGAAATGTCATCGGCATACTGGATCACGCTTTTCAAAGAAGCCCATTGCACCGCCACAATCGAATGAGAACATTACCGTGACTGTCCCGGCACCTTGTCTGATTTCAGTGTCAATTTGGTAGTTCTCTGATATTTCGATGGCTTGACTGATAAATGCCTTGGCGATAGGTTTCCGCTCAGGGAGTGGCACATAAACTGCGCCCTCATTGAGCTGTTTGAATATGTCCTGTGATGAACATTTATCTTTTGACGGAGCGGGTTCTTTTTACTTCGGCTGGTATAGGTTCATCGGCTATCTCAGCTTCTATTTCTTCTATTGTAGGTTTATTGTATTGCCTTTTATAAATCACTTTCTGAAACATTGTATCTCCTTCCGTGTAATCGAAAGAATGGCTGACAGTCTATCAGATTATGGGCATCGTTAAGTTCACGCAAGGATCTGAGAAGTCGTTCTTTACGATTCAGTCTATGTATTATCAATTTACCACGGGAGAATAGAATAATCAATGTGATTTACTGTATTCTCTCGTTGTTTTGCGTTGGCGTTTTTCTGTGTTTGGCAATCATTGCGATTTCCCACCGTTCCTTGCCTTTGAGATTTTTGAGTTTGTTAATGTGGTGAACCTCGTAATGGTCGCTCTCTGTCGTTCCGCATAACTCACAGACCTTTGCTTTCAGCCGGTTTTCAAGGGTATTGACTGCGTATCCGTAGACAACGGCAGCATTGCTGATGTAATCCGTAGCAGGGCCCTTGCCTTTGCAGTCGGCGTAATTTGCGAAGTAACGCCTTTTGTTTCCCTGCTTCGTTTCATAGGGTATACCCCATTTTCCTGTGCCATCATTAAACTTGTCAATGGTTTTGGATAGGCTGGTTTTATGCTTTGAAGCAAGGGTTTTTAAGCAACTGTATTCCATAAGGTAGGCAAGATAGTGCAGCTTGCAAAAGTTGCTTGCCATACCATAATAGTTGCATATTCCTCTTAACTCCGCATTGTATACTGAAACGATTTCTAAGTCTGTGAGCCCAACCAGATATTTCCGATGAACTGGAAACATGGAACCATCTTTCTTCTGTATCGCCACACCTTTAGTGAAAACGAATTGACGGATTTTATCGTTAAGTGGCACCAACAGTTCTACACCCCCATTGAGGGTACGCATTTTTACATGACCGGGGCCACCCCGCTTTATTTTTCCGCTTCTGCGCACACGCACATCATAGCCTAAGAACCTTGCACATTTACTGCTATGGGTTATGAGCGTTTTATCTTCACTTAGTTCCATTTTCAGTGTATCTCCGATAAACTCGGCCAGTTTGCTCTTAATCCATTGACAGTCCTCACGGTTTCCCTTGACTGCTATTAGAAAATCATCCGCATACCGAACATATTTCAGTTTTTTGTCGGTCTGCGCAGTGCAGGGAATGGTCATCAGTTTCTGACGTTTGGGCTTATACTCTGCCAGCACCATTTCCCTTTCCTCACCTGTTACTTTCGTCAAGCGGTGGGATAGCCGTTTGATTTCATTGTGCAGCTCTCGGTATTCAGGTGTGATTTGTCCCACTCCGGGCGTGTCAAATTCGGATTTCAACTTCATTACAAACTTGTCCAATTCATGCAGGTAGATGTTGGCGAGTAGCGGAGAAATGATACCGCCTTGCGGTGTACCGCTGTACGTCTTATGGTACTGCCAATTCTCTAAATATCCTGCTTTCAGGAATTTGTAAATCAGCTTGGTTATCCGAGCGTCCTTGATTTTATTGTTCAGCAAGCCTACAAGAACAGCGTGGTTGATGTTGTCAAAGCAACCTTTGATGTCGCCTTCAACAAACCAACGCGTACCGTTGAACTCCCGTCTCAACTGTTTTAAGGCCGTATGACAACTTCTTTTTGGCCTAAAACCGTGGGAGACATCCAGAAAGATAGGTTCATATACCGCTTCCAGTATCATCCGCAACACTTCCTGCACCAATTTGTCAGTAAAGGTTGGTATACCTAAGGGACGCAGCTTTTTGCGGTTATTCTTCTTCTGGATATAGGTTCGCCTCACCGGCATGGGCTGATAGGTTTCGTCCGCCAATGCTTTGATAATACTATCTATTTTGGCTTCACTGAAACCGTCCGCCGTATCCTCGTTTACTCCTTTTGTTGCCGCACCGTTGTTGGCATACAGGTTTTTGTATGCCACAAAGTAAATGTCAGGACGCAACAGATAGCGATACAGTTTTGTAAATACTTCTTCTTTATTTGCAAGTGAGTTTTGACTGATTCTTGCTAAAATTTCCGTTGTTGGCTTCATGTGAGGTTTTCCTCCCTAATCAACTTCTAATTTTAGTGCGCAATAACTGTGCCCCTTCGCCATGTAAGGGTCATTACCCCTCTCGGACTACTACGAGCACTCCGTACCCATGCAGGATTTTCAGGCTCCAAAGCCATAGCCGCTTTTTCATTCCCCCTTTCGTGCGGCACTCCTGGTTAGGGCATCCCCGGTTAGCAATGAGACTTGGTAAATTCGGATTCTCGGTATCGCTTTCGCTTCGTTACCATAGGTTCCCCTACAGGTTGTACGGAATGATTGATAACCGACAAGCCCACAACCATAACTTGCCTTTTCCGTACCAGAGGTTTCAGGCAATTTTCCTCTATCGGCACATAACAGAAACTGGAAGCTCACGTTCAGTAAATCCAACTTATACCTTATATCCGATTAACATTGCGGTTCAGTCGCACCCGATTGCCTTTAGGTGACTTACCGCTTTTTTCCACCGCGTCAATGTTTGCGCCGAAGAACAGGAACTCCCAGCCGTACTTTGCCTTCTGCCGCTCGATCATCTGCTTCACCCGGTCGCTGCTGTAAAACCGGCTCGCATTCTCCATTCCGTCCGTGGTGATGATAAACAGCGTATGCTCCGGCACATCCTCCGGACGGGCGTACTTGTGGATGTTCCCGATATGGTGAATCGCGCCGCCGATGGCATCCAGAAGAGCCGTGCAGCCCCGGACGGTATAATCCCTGTCTGTCATAGGCTTGATGTCGCGGATGTTCATGCGGTCATGGATCACCTCGCACATATTGTCGAAGAGGACTGTGGAGACAAGCGCTTCGCCGTCTGCCTTTCTCTGCTTCTCGATCATGGAGTTGAAGCCGCCGATGGTGTCGGCTTCCAGCCCGCTCATAGAGCCGCTGCGGTCAAGGATAAAAACGATCTCGGTTAAGTTCTTTTTCATGATGATTCCTCCCATATAGAAAAACTGTGACTGCTTTTGCTTACAATCACAGTATAGGAGAAATCGTCTTCGGTTTGGTCGCATGGAAAGCGACATTCAAAACATATCGCGGAACAATTCGCTCTCGATGTCAGCGACATTATCCAGCGGGATTTTCGTCCCGTCCATGAGCATCATCAGGCGTTCAAACTCGTCTATCTTTTTGAGGTTTCCGCTCTTTGTCACATACGCCCCGCCGGACTTTCTTTGCGTCCGGGACGAAGTAGGTAACGGTCAGAGAGGGATGGTCGCCAAGTCTTTCCATGAGGATCTGTTGCTTCCTGTCCAGTGCCTCTTTTTTTTCCTCTTCACTGAGGTCGATCTTTTCATCTGTCAACCGTCCGGTTTCATGAATTGCGTCATCGTAGCCGGTGAGAGCGGCAAATGGAGAGAACTGTGCAGCCCTGTCTAACATTGACATCTGCGGTCTTTTCGATGAGATATGGTGGGGTTTGTTTTCCCTTTCATTTTAATGTCCTCAGTTATGAGAAAATAGCCATCGCAAGCGTACCGACAAGCATCAATATCAATCCGAAAAACGCCTTCTTTGACAACTTCTCATGGAAAGCAAAATAAGAAAAAATCACCGTCACAAGCAGACTCATCTTATCAATCGGCACAACTACGCTGACTATGCCATTCTGAATAGCGTAATAGTAACACAGCCAAGATGCACCTGTGGCAATCCCTGATAATTCGATAAAGCCAAGCTCCTTTTTGTCGAGCTGCTTTAGCTGAGGTGTTTTCTTCTTGATCAGTACAAGCAACCATGCCATGACGAGAACTACAATCGTCCGTATGGCCGTGCCCAAGTTGGACTCCACCCCGGTAATTCCCACTTTTGCAAGGATTGAAGTCAGCGCCGCAAACACAGCAGAGCCTATTGCATACAGGATATATGTATTCCCGCTGACTTTCTGCTCACTCTTCTTTTTTTTCTACCATCAGGATGATGCCAACGCCCAACAATCTTTCCTTTTTGCCGTCGCCCCTCCGAAAGATTCATCCCCTTGAGAATGGCGTTCTTCCCAAATTTCTTTTTGATAGTGAGCATTTGCTGTACTTTCGCGTCAAGCGCAGCATAATCGGTGAAGAGATCAAGCTGTTCATAGCTGTCCTTGGAAGAAGGAGCAGAGGCTTCGTCAATCACATGGGTCGCTGTGATGTTCAGCCGCCGGATGAGCAAGCTCTTGTCTGTGATCCGGTCGAACAATTCCCCGGCGGCATCCATGATCTGCTTCGTGGAAGAGGTGTAGCGTTCCAGATTGATTGTGCCGTGGGCGTGTTTCGGTATCTGCCGCCCGTAGTGATCCTTCACGACTGCGCCGCGATACTTCCTCCGGCGTTCCGGGTCGGTCAGGTTCTCAATGTCATAGCCAATCGTGACAACGAGCTGGTCGGTGACAAAGCCCTTTGTCAACCAAGTCCATCGAGAAGGTTATCTGCCATTTCCCGGAGAACGAGCCGCGCTTTGTCTGCCTCATAAGGCTGGTGCAACACCTGTCCCGATCCCAAGCTGTTGCTTTCCGGCTTGTACGCCTTGACTGCCTCCACCGTGCAAGGTTCCCAGCCCCAAGCATGATCGATTAGCAGCTCCGCGTTCTTGCCGAAGAGCTTATAAAGCAAATCCTCATCCGTGACGGAGCGGCGGGCGACATCGCCCATCGTGAACATCCCGTTCTCTTCAAGCTTTCTTGGCGTACCCTTTGCCTACCCGCCAGAAGTCGGTGAGGGGCTGGTGTGACCAAAGCGTCTTGCGATAACTCATCTCATCCAGCTCGGCAATGCGGACTCCGTTCTTATCCGCCGGAATATGCTTGGCGACTATATCCATCGCCACTTTGCAGAGGTAGAGGTTTGTGCCAATTCCCGCAGTTGCCGTGATACCGCTTGTCGAGAGGACATCCAGAATGATCTTCATGGCAAGGTCATGGGGAGACAGCTTATAGGTGGCGAGGTAGTCGGTGACATCCATGAACACCTCGTCGATGGAGTAGACGATGATGTCCTCAGGTGCGACATACTTCATGTAAACCTGATAGATGCGGGTGCTGTACTCCATGTAGTATGCCATTCGCGGCGGCGCAATGATAAAGTCAATGGCGAGGGATGGGTTCTCTTGCAGCTCGGAGAAGAGATACGACGAGCCTTCCAGCTTTCGCCCCGGCGCGTCATGCTGCCGTCCGGCGTTTGCTTCCTTGACGCGCTGCTTGACTTCAAACAGCCTCCCGCGCCCGGAAATGCGTAACTTTTGAGAGAGGGTGTGACCGCAAGGCAGATGGTCTTGTCCGTCCGGCTCTCATCTGCAACGACGAGGTTTGTGTCCAGCGGGTCTAAGTTGCGCTCACGGCACTCAACCGAAGCATAAAAGCTTTTTAGGTCGATTGCGATATAGGTGCGCTGCTTCATGCTCCGGTTGCCTCCTTTCACATGATACGGTTTTGTCCGCTTTTCAGGTGTGCCTTGATACTTTGGACTGTTTCAGAAACAGTCTGCGCAGTTGTATCAATCACATTTGCTTCGTATTTACCCAAATCACAGAACTGTTCCCACATGATTTCCACTAACTCGGTGTTAGTTTTTCAAATCCAGCTTCGACCGTTCCACCGCCCGTCTCAGCGTTATTTCTCTGGATTCTCGCAGCACAATGTAATGCACCTCATATCCTTTGCGTGCTGCCCCCAGCCACGGCTCTAAAAAACCACGGACCGACGATCCCATCTACATATACATCGTAGCCGCTCTGACGAAGCGTTTTGCACTCGCCAAAAACGCTTCAATCACCACCCCGTTCTGTGCGTTTGACTCCGGCAAATGTGGAGGGATTGCACCTTTTTGAGATAGTGAAAGAAATCATCTGTTCTGATACAAACGGACTTCTCCATATCCGATTCCATAGCGGCTTTATCAGCCACGGTGCTTTTACCTGTCCCGGTGAACCGGTTATAATGACAATTCGTCCTTGCTGCATCCGTGCGTTTCCTCCTGATTTTACTCTCTTATATGCCGTATCTTTTCCAAATCTCCGCTGCATAATGCCGCCATATTCTTAAAGATTTTTCGGCATCCCAGTCCCACCATTTCAGATCAAGCAGATAGGTGATAAGTTCGTCATCAAAGCGCTTTTTGATGATCTTGCACGGATTCCCGCCCGCAATACAATAGGCTGAACATCCTTTGCAACAACGGAGTTTGCTGCAATAATTGCTCCATCCCCGATATGAACGCCGGGCATCACCGTGACATTCTGCCCGATCCAGACATCGTTGCCAATGACGGTATCGCCTTTGAGCGGCAAATCTTCCAAAGCCGGAGTGAATTGCTCCCAGCCGCCGCCCATGATGTTAAAGGGATAAGTCGTTACGCTGCACATCCGATGATTTGCACCGTTCATTACAAATTCAATCCCTTTTGCAATGGCGCAAAACTTTCCGATGATCAGCTTATCCCCCAAGAATGGGTAGTGATGCGTCACATGGTCTTCAAACCGCTCCGCACCGTTCACATCGTCATAGTAGGTGTAATCGCCAACGAGGATGTTGGGTCTTGTGATCACATTCTTGATAAAAACAACGCTTTTGATTGCCTCGTTCGGGTATATCGCATTCGGATTAGGGTCCTGTCATCTTTGTCCTCCTGTATTTCGGTTTGTAACTTTCTATGGGAAACCGAACCGCTTCATGCGTCATCCATATCATTTCTGTAAACGACACCTTTGTTCATGAGTGCTTTTATCTCAGGGGCACTTTCCTGTACTTCACCCATTACAAGGCGTAAATATGACAACAGACATTCAATATCCGATTGACAAGCGAGACAGACAAATAGTTGTCTGTCAGTCCTTCATCCAAGAACGAGATTTTCCACTCCATATCAATATCAACGATTTCACAGCCCGGTCTGACATATAGGACCTTAGGATCAAGCCGCAAATCCTTCTTCGGGTTGAGGATGAAATTGAAATCCGGCTCAATGCAGTTAAACTCAGTTGGAGCGTTAAGGCGGTCATTCAGAAGATCGTCGAGGGATTTTGCAAGGTCTTCGATTTCACGCGCAAGAAAAAAACTTCGTCATTATCTTTTTCTGTAATTCAGCCACTCATCAGAGACAAATGCAAAGTCAGTCTTGCACCACACCGAATCCCAGTCATCATCGGAGACCTTGCGATAATTTCTTATCTGCATCGAAAGCTTTATACCGCTCAAATCAAGCTTTAGCCACATAGTTTCTCCTTCCTCATCGTAATGACTTTCTTTTGTGAAGGAGCAGTCATGCGATGGCAATTCACTTCTTGTTCGGATTGATTTTCCCTTTGGTAAGTACGGTAACAGCAGTGCCGCCCACCATTACGACGACGCCAAGCGCCGCTTTTCCAGCTCTTTTTTTTGCTGCGCCCGCTCGCTACGGCAGTGCTCGCAATATTTATACTTGTACCCTTCCGGTAGCGGACGCTGACACTTTTATTTTTACAAAGTTTCTGGCTCATCTTTCTGTTCCTCCAAACGCAGTGCAGGGTTGTCGCTTGGCAACGCCAAGATTCGATTCTCTATCTCAGGCAGCTTTTGCGTCCAATAGTTTTCCGGTGACGGATCGATCATGTCCAGCCTCTCGACAAAACCCTTTGTTTCAAGATAGGTTCTCTGGATGAACTTTGCGTAATACTCAAACTTACCTTTGCCGCTTCGGTTTCGCCCATTTCCTGATAAGCGATGGCTTCGGCAAGGGACACCATGTTTACGGCGCATAAGCTTTCTCGCAGTTCATTCATCCGTGCATTTATCTTTTCAGGCGTTGCGCCGGATAAAATCTTGCCCCATGTAGATTCCGGCTGATTTTTAATAAACGCAGCATTCGCGCTCTGGCTCTGCATCAATAGATTTCGGCTGTTTTCGGCATCTGACAAGAGCTGCATGAGAGCCATTTCCTTCAACCTCTCGGATTCTGAATGGCGGCAGCTTGATTAGCTTTTGCTGGCAGCTATACGCCGTCGCAAGCCGATCATACTCCTGACCTTGCCGGACTTCTTCAACTGCGACTTGAACAAATTGAATTTGCTCCGCAATTTGAGCCATTTGCATTTGTGTGGCGTAATTCGTCATTGCTTGTGAAAGCTCAGGAGACAGCTTGACCTTGCCGAGCGAAACGGTCGAAACAATTTTCTTCGTTTCGGGGTTGATGAGGTTTGCCATAAGCGAGCCATCTTTTTTCGTCATGAGCTTTAGTGCACCGCTTGCTATTTCTCATCCGTGAGGATCACCTGATAAGCTTCTTCGGGAATAGCAGCTTTGACAGCGCTGACAAACGCTGGAGCAGAGTAAAGCGTTTTCTCAATGCGATTGAACAACCGTCCTGCGCTTCCAATCAATGGTTTAGCGACCTCAGGAACGCTGTCGAAGCATTTTACTACGCTTTCCGTATAATCGGTTAAGCTGCTTGTTTGATTTGACTCTGACGATACATGAATGATTTCTTCCATTTGGAGTCCCCCTTATTTTTGTATTCATTTAGAGGGTTTGCAAAAGCTGCGAACCGGTTACGCTGGTCAAAGGCGAACAGAGCCTCATTGATCTCGAAGACATTGTAGTTCCCGTGCTCAATGAAATACTCAATGATGATGTCAAACTTGTTGGAGTGTGAGAGGGCAAAACCTGCCTTCATGAGCATTTCTTTCGTTTCATCCAGCGGAAGTTCCAAGGCAATCGCAAAGGCAAGCGCCGTGGGCTTCGACGGCTTATACAGCCGGTCGCTGCGGATCTTCGAGAAGAGCTTGCGGTCGATGTTTGCTTTTTTTAGCACTGCGCGTCGGTCATGCCTTTCTCGTCGATCTTCCGAAGCAACATTTCAGAAAAGCTCTCGTCGATCTGCGAAAGAGCATCGTCAAGACTTTTCTGTGCTTGCCGCCATTGGAGCGCCACATCGATTGCTTCCTTCCGGCTCGTCCGAAAGCATCCGCATCCGGCGCAAGCTGTCTCCGAAGCGCGGCTATCCGTATGCTCATCCACATAAGTATCGTCTATGTATGCGGCAATGTCAGAGAACAGCTTCTCGCTGATCTGATATGTCTTGCGGTCGAAGATGACGATGTAGACGGTCATGTCATTTTCCAGAAGGAAGTCGCTGATCGTGTCAATAGCGACCTTGAGCGCCTGGTCTTTCGGATAACCGTAGATACCCGATGAGATCAGCGGAAAGGCAACCGTCTCGCAGCCGTGCTCCTTCGCAAGCAGAAGGGAAGTGCGGTAGCAGGAAACGAGCTTTTCCCGTTCTCCGTGTTTACCGTCCCGCCAGCGCGGTCCGACGGCATGGATCACATACTTGCAGGGCAGTCTATATCCCTTCGTGATTTTCGCACTGCCAGTTTCGCAGCCGCCCAGCGTCTTACACTCGGCAAGCAGCTCCGGTCCTGCAGCCCGATGGATGCAGCCGTCAACACCGCCGCCTCCCAGCAGGGAGCTGTTCGCCGCGTTGACGATAGCATCAACTTTCATCTTTGCGATGTCGTTTCGTACAATTTGAAGGGGCACAATACCACCCGCCTTTCAACTTTTTAAAATCACCCATCTTCATTGTCAACTTTACAATGGGAAGTCATCAAAATAACGCCATATCTATTTTTGTATTCACCATCAATCAGTATATAGTCCAGATCATTTTCTTTTCGCAAGAGACAAGGTGCGCGCATTATCTTTCAAAACATTATCTAAAAGTACAATCCTCATCATCTAAACGGTTTTCAATAACATTTGCAAATCACTCATCGCAAGGCAATAGCCTCGTATATCTTTGCGGTATTCGTCAGTAAAATCTTTTTTCCAGTCAAATGGAATGTAGCATCCTCAATAATCAAATTTTGCCGATTTTCAATCACGGTTTTAATTATTTCCCGGACAATCGGCCATAAAAACATCGTCAATTCGGTATCAGCGCTCACAGGTGTAAGCTGTGTGTTTCCACTGCGAATCATCCCCATTTTCAAATGGTCAATCGACAGATACGGATAGTTGTATTTTCGAGGAGTTTTTGAGCCAACAGAGTTTTTCCTGTGTGAGACGCACCGGTAATCAAAATAATCACTTTTGTTTCACTGCTCTATTTAGGGCTTGCTGCTCTTTATATCAGATATTTAGAAGAGCAAGCACGCTTATTTATTCTTGTGTTTCTACAATGCCAAAGTCGATCAGAATGTTCTTATCAGCATTCGGCGGATAGACGATCCCCATCATCTCATACTGATAGCGCCGCACCTTCCGAAAATCTTTGACCGGCTCAGGTGCGTAGGCCGCTGTTTCGCAGTGCTCATACTCCGGCATACCGGCAAGGTCATCTGCTGCCGCTTTAATCAGCGCATCGGCCACATCGTCAATGTCTTTTCCATACTCAACGGCAACCAGCTCGTGCTTCTTGACATCTTTCTCAAGATTTCCAAAAGAGCGGTAGAGAAGATATTTCATTGTTTCAGTCCTCCTCGTGCTTTTCATCGTCCAATACTTTTTCCAATAAGGCGGTGAGTGTGGCGGCAATCAGCTCATAACTGATCGCATCCGGGTCGTTCTGCATTAAGTAGCTGGCTACTGCCTTAAATGCGGTGGTCTTGTCCACATGAGTTTCATTGTCAAACCGGTCGAGGATTTCCCCAATCAGACGGACAACGGCTTCATCTTCTTCGCTGATGCCCATATTGAGCATAGCCGCCAGTTCATCGTCCTCAGCAAGCGTTTCAAATTTCAGATAGTCGCCGTATTCCTCTGACATAATTTCCTCGAAATAATTGATCATGACATGAAAATGGAATTTGCCGTCTTCCTGTGTGGTAATGCAGCAATAATGCGCCTTTTCCCCGATGTCTTTTAGAAGCGACATATCCTCTGGATCGTCAAACTCAAGCATGGGCAGCGTCAGGTCGATGTGGGCGTCCCAATGCTCAAAGTCAACGACACCATGAATTTTGCCGTGATGACGCTTTTTGCAAACTCGTCGCATCTTCCCAACAGATACTCGTAGTTTTCCTTATCCTTCGGAACAATCACCTTCGGGATGGCATCCATCTTCTTTGAAAATTCTTCTAAGCAGCCGCCGGGGGCGTTTACCAGGTCAACAATAGCTTGAGCCAGTGGGTCAGGCTCGTCTTCTTCATAATTACGGTCGAACACAATGTTCTACATTTTCTCCATCATTTTACTCACTCCCAACTTTAACAAATCAGTTTTGGCGCAAATTGCGGATGACAGCCAGAGAAAGAATATTTAAGTATAGATAGCCCAGCTCGTGGATGAAGTCCACATCGATCTCAAGAAAAGTGGTTCGGAGCTGTGCATAGACAAGGCGGAACAAATCCATCTCCGGCGGGGTATCAAACAGGTTCAGGCTAAGATGGCCGTTTCTGCTTCTTCCCATGTTTGGGATGCTTCAATCTCTGAGCTGGTCATGATAGCCGTCAAAATTTCACTGACCGCCAGCTTTCCGTCTACCGGTTCGATTTCGCTTTTGAGCTGACGGAGTACATCTGCCTTCTTCTTGAGAGGGACGATTTTGCAGTTATCGTCAAGCTCAATGGCGATAATCTCCGCAATGCACTCACGCCAAACTGCGTAGCCCGCGTTGATGATACCGTCTTCTTCCTTGGTCTGCGCGTAGTCTTCGCAGTATTCGTCATAGAAGCTCTTTCCGTCCAGTTCATGGTGGGCGCAGTAGATGTGCGCCAGCTCATGCAGGAAGATGTGGAGCAGTTCAACCGGATGATAGGGTATGTCCGTGCGGAGCAGGATGCCGTCCTTGCCGCCGTTATCCATCCCGATAAAAGAGGATGCCCGAAAGTCAAAATAACCTTCCTCCTGATACCGGTCGTTCAGCCGGTAAGGGAAATACTTGAGAGCAAAACTGCTCGAAAATTTCCTTCTGATCCTCAGTCATGAAACAGGTAAGGATGATGTCATCCCCGGAGAAGCCAGCATCCATCTTGTCGTTAAAAATCGCTATGGCACGGGCAAGATAAGCGTCATAGTTCAAATCGTTCGTCGCCTCCATCGTAAAGTCTTTATTTCAGGAAGTCGCTTTTATGTTCAATGCGCCGGAGGTCATATCCGGTTTCCGCCAAGTGGGCGATTTTCAATGCGACAAGGTTAATGTCCGTTTCCATCGCCCGTGCGATCTGTTCGGATGTATAGCCATAGTCATAGATGTACTCAAGAATCTCATCGGTGTCGAGCAGGATTTCTGCGGCAACGATGTTCGCCTCATACTCCGGCTTCGTGGTCATGTCGTATAACATGAACTCCTGTATTGCGCTTCCTTTTGCCAGATTGCGGTGCAACTGGTCATGCCCAAGCTCATGGGCACAGACAATCCGCTGCATCCGCCCGCTCAGGTTTTCGTTTATGAAAATAAAACGGCTGCGCTTGATCACCCGGTACATCCCTTTCAGAGGGCCGAAGTTCTCACAGAACAGGACCTCAATGCCAAGCTGCCGTGCTATGCTAAACGGATCTCGTGTCCCGCAGCGTTTCACAAGTCTGCTGCCGACCTTCGAGAGATTTTCAGCATTCATCGTCTCACCTCCCGCTGATGGAGGCATCGCAAACAGCGAAACACCTTACTGTTTGCTCGTCCCCTTACGGTATTTCTTCGGAGTGTATTTCTTGTTTTTCTCTTTGGCGATCCAGTAAGCATCGTTCAACGCCTTCATCGCGCCATCGAGCGCTTCATCACTGAGCCGCCCACCGGCAAACATACCGGTCACTTCACTGACAAGCTCGTCAATATCTCTGGCTGCTTTGGAGCCGCCCTGTTCATGAGCCGCTACCACCAGCAAACCGTTTTGCCCAAGCAGATACTCTGGTGTGGTATTCAACGCTTTCGCCAGCTTTTCCACAATATCGAGCTTTGTCGGTTTGCGAGTGCCAAGCTCATAGTGCTGGATGGTTCTCGGTGTCACAGATACTTTTTCGGCGAGCTGCACTTGCGTAAGGTTCGCTTCCAACCTTTTCTCTTTCAGCTTATCCTTGAAACTCATAAGGCACCTCTTTCTAAAAACAATTATGGACACGAACAGAAATTTCGCAAAAGGCATTGACATGAAATATCTGTTCATGCTATGCTGTAATCAACGCGAACGCCCCGTTCGTGATTATGATACCACACGAACAGTGTGTATGTCAACAGGAATACGGAAGTTATGCCCGGTTTTGCGTAACTTTTTAGAGCACATGGAGGTAGGCTATGACGAACACACATTGCCGAAAGGCGTATGTCTCGGTCAACGGATGTTGACGAAGAAGGAGTATGTCATCCTCGGTTTATCCGGTGGGAAAACGGACTGATTTTTCAGATTGACCAAATCCTGTACAAATGCCGTGCAGCTTCTAAAAAGTTGGAGGCGGCGGCATTCGTTACACGGTGCTGATCCGTGGCAGGGAATCGTACCTCTTTCAGGAGGGAACAAAATGGTTTGTAGAAGCAAAGGAGGGAGCCAGATGATTTTATCGCACAAAGAGATTGAAGAAATCGCTGCGGCGGTCACAAAAGATTTTAACGAATTCTTTTTCGGACCCGATACGGATGGGAGGCGATTGCCTCGCGGTACGCCGATTGACCAGTTTGCCCGCGAATATCTCGGCTTGAATGTTTCGTTCGCTTATCTGTCTGAGGACGGAAGCATCTGCGGACTGACCGCTTACACCGATACCGAGTACATCGTGGAGGACAGAGGCTTTCAGCGCAAAATCCCGCTGCACCGAAACGAAGTCCTGATGGACAGGAACTTTATCGAGCCTTCACAGATTCGCAAGCTCTGCGGGAAAAGGCGGTTTACACTCGCCCATGAGTGCGCCCATCAAATCCTGTTCCAGATGGAGACAGACAAAAATCCGGGAAGCTTGTCGGCGGAAATACTCCGCCCGGACAGCCTATTCGCTCCGGGAGCTAAAGACCCGCGAGGACTGGAATGAATGGCAAGCCAATGTCTTAGGCGCGGCCATCCTGATGCCCCCAGCGTGAAATCGATCTTGCCGTTGCGTACTATGCCAGAGGCCGGAAACTCGTCAGCTATGATGGAACCTATGCCTATTGGGATAAGGTTGCCCTTGATATGATCTGCCAGCAGTTCGGCGTTTCCAAGACAGCCGCAGTCATCCGACTAAGACAGCTCGGCCACTTGGAAACACGGCCATGCAGCGAGTACAACGATCCTTTGAGGTGTGGGCATGAAGAAAACATTCGTGTCTCAGAGCCTTCACCGGAGATGCGGAGAAAATCCGAGGCGCGATGCGCCATTGTCAACCAGAAGATGCGTATGGTGAAATGTCCTGTGGGCATAACGCTATGTATTCGAGGATTCCCGTGTCCATCCGCTGCTCCGAGCCAGCGGAAAGGACAAGACAATGAAAAGAATCCCCTAAAACACCCATCGAGTTCGATTACGACCTCTGGATTTCCGAGGATGGCAAGTGCGTGAAGGCCACCGGCGAGACTACGGAGGTTGACCGCGAGGTCATGAAAGCACTCCGCAATGAGGAAAAGAAGCTCCGGCGCTCCTACGATGCCGGGGGAGCATCTGACTGCGAAGACAGCGAGGATGCGCAGCCTTCCACTGTGCTGTCGCTGGACGCTGTGCCGGAAGATGATGTAAAGGCATCCGCATGGCTGGAGTCCCCGGAAAAGATGGAAGAAGACATTATCACCGGCTTGCTCGAACAGGAATTTATCCGCAGCCTGACTAAGCCGCAGCTTGATGTGTACATGAATTGTATGCGCGGCAACATGAGTATGCTGTCGTATGCCAAGCAGAACGGCCTTTCGTTTTCCACTGTCAAAGACACGCGGGATGCGATCAGAAAAAATTCAAAAAAATTTTTTGAGAGACCCGCTAATTCGCTCAAAAATGTCCGTTGTAAAGTGAAGGGGTCAATCAAGACCGGCTT
>VOFI01002886.1_pt1 | contig 27654 bp, 48 predicted proteins | sample 5384131 | NCBI WGS metagenome assembly VOFI01 (sample SAMN12384728, study PRJNA508395) | human gut metagenome | isolation source: healthy gut H | host: Homo sapiens | reverse complement strand
GTTATTATCAAACAGATGAACAAGGACGAATAGGGACGAAGCGGGGACGTCGTCTCCGTGCTCTTGACGCGAGCTGCGTCTTCGCTTGCCGCCGTCGGGCATACTCGGCCTCGTCAAGAGGTCGCGCCCCCGAACCTGGGGGCAGAGCCGCCCGCGTACGCTGAGCGGTTCATAATCGGGCGCAAGCCCGAGAACGGACGTCATCATGAAGATTTCCGCACGTAACATCCTCAAGGGCGCCGTCGTCGCGTCGCCGAGGGCGCTGTCAACGAGCGTCGTCAGCATCAAGATCGGAGACGATGTGGTGAAGGCCGACATCACCATGGATGCCATCAAAGTCGCTCGGGCGCGCGCATCAAAGGTCCATCACGAACGAGGCCATCGAGGGGCGCTCGGTCTTGCGCAGGGCGCTCCCGCCATCGCCGTTGTGAAGTCAACCGATGTCATGGTGGGCGTCGAGTAGCATTCGCTGAAATCCGATAGTCGGCACGTTGGTGCTTGGACGCGGGGCCGCTCGGGCCCCCGTTCGCGTGCGCTCGCTTTCGTGAGGCGAGCCATTCGCCCTCAGTGTGTATAATAGTCGCCGACAAATGGACGAGACCGTCGAGTAGGCTCGTGGTCTCTGCGCGGGTTTCGCGCTTCGGAGGAAAATGGGGAGGGGCCTTGAAAGATTCTCACGGCAGGGTGATCGACTACCTGCGCATCTCGTTGACCGACCGGTGCAATTTCCGCTGCATCTACTGCATGCCCGAAAAGGGCGTCAAGCAGATGACGCATGAGGAGATCCTTCGCATCGAGGAGGTCGAGGAACTCGTCCGCATCGCGGCGGGTATCGGCATCAGGAGCATCAGGCTCACCGGCGGCGAGCCGCTTGTTCCGCAAGGGCGTGGTCGATCTGGTCGAGGCCATCACCAAAACGCCCGGTATCGAGAACGTCTCGATGACGACCAACGGCGTCTTGCTTCCTCGCATGGCCGAGGATCTCAAGCGCCGCCGGTCTCTCACGCGTGAACATCTCGCTTGACACGCTCGATCCCGATCAGTTCCACATGGTCACGCGCGGGGCTATCTTGAGGACACGCTTGCCGCATCGATGCGGCGCTTGAGGCGGGCTTCAACCCCGTGAAGATCAACGCCGTCACCGTTCGCAGCCTGGATCAGGATTTCCTCGGCTTCGCTAAGCTGTCCATCGATCGTCCGCTGCACGTCCGCTTCATCGAGTACATGCCGGTCGGCGAGTCCTCGGGTTCGGACGGATGCGGTTGGGGCAAAAAGGACGTCATCCCGAGCGAGGAGCTGCTCGATCACCATCAACGAACGCGCTCGCGAAGAGGGCATGGCTGAGCTTGCTGCCCGCGGGCGAGGACCGCCGATCGGCTGGGGACCCGCGCGCTATTACGAGTTCCCGGGGGCAGAAGGGCACGGTCGGCTTCATCTCGCCGCTCTCGCGTCATTTCTGCTCGGAGTGCAACCGCATTCGCCTGACGGCCGACGGCAAAGATCCGCCCGTGCTTGTTCAGCGACACCGAGTACGATGTGAAGACCGCGTTGCGCGAAGGCGGCGAAGACGCCGTGCGCGCGGTTCTCTTCGAGGCGCTCGGGGCGAAGCCCGACGAGCATCATGACAAGGTGGGAACCGACCGCGGCATGAGCCAAATCGGCGGCTAGCTATCGGGCGGAAGCCGGGTTTCCCCGGCAGGCGGCTCCTTGCCGTCGACGAACACGTATCGAGCATCGCCTCTGCGGGCGAGTGCATACATGAAGGAGAGCGACATGACTGACCAGAAGCTGACGCACATCGACGAGAAGGGCGAGGTCCGCATGGTGGACGTCTCGCAGAAGGCGGATACCGAGCGCGTCGCCGTGGCGGAGGGGTTCATCGCCATGCATCCCGAGACGCTTGACATGATCGCGGGCGGCACGGCGAAGAAGGGCGACGTCTTGGCCTGCGCGCGCGTGGCGGGCGTGATGGCGGCGAAGCGCACGAGCGATCTTATCCCTATGTGCCACCCCCTCAACATCACCAAGGCGAAGGTGGAGTGCGAGCCGGTGCACGCAGGTGAGCGCGAGGACGGCCGCGTGGGCGTCCACGTGCTGTGCACATGCGGCGTCACGGGAAGACGGGCATCGAGATGGAGGCCCTCACGGCGGCGAGCGTCGCGTGCCTGACCGTGTACGACATGTGCAAGGCGGTCGATCGCGGCATGGAGATCATGGACGTGCGCCTGCTGTTGAAGGACGGCGGCAAGACGGGGCTTTGGCTGCGTGAGGAGCACGAGGCGTAAACGCGCCGTCGGTTCGGTCGAATATTGCTATCATGATGGCGGCGCTTTCCGGAGCGCCGTCGTTTGCTTTTTCTGCGCGCCCACGCGCGGTTGCGCGTCGGGTTTCGGCGCGCCTTCTCGAAGGAGGTCCTTTCATGCTCAAGAGGACGAAGATCATCTGCACGCTCGGCCCTGCGGTCGATGATGACGAGACGATCAGGCGGCTCATCGAGGAGGGGGATGGACGTTGCCCGTCTCAACTTCTCTCACGGCAGCCACGCCGAGCATGCCGAGCGCATCGCGCGGTTGAAGCGGGTGCGCGAGGAGATGGGGTCGCCGTGCGCCCTTCTGCTTGACACGAAAGGCCCGGAGATTCGCACGGGGACGCTTGCAGCGGAGAGCCCGTGAGCCTCGAGGAGGGAGCTCGCATCACGCTGACGGCGCGGGAATGCGAGGGCGGCGCCGAGCGCGTCTTTCAAAAGCGCGTCGGTGCTTCCCCCGCTATGTCGAGCAGGGCACGCGTATCCTCATCGACGACGGGCTCATCGGGCTTGTTCGTCGAGCGCGTCGAAGGGGACGACATTGTTTGCACCGTCGAAAACGCGGGCGTGCTCGGGCAGCGCAAGTCGGTGAACGTGCGGGGGTGTCGGTGCCCTTGCCTGCGCTGACCGATAAAGACCGGTCGGATTTGCTGTTCGGCATCGAGCACGAGATAGACTTCGTTGCGGCGTCGTTCGTGCGTACCGCCGACGATGTACGTGCCATCAGGGACTTCCTCTCGCGCAACGGCGGCGAGGGCGTGCGTGTCATCTCAAAGGTGGAAAACGCCGACGCCGTGCGCAACATCGAGGAGGTCATCGAGGCATCCGACGCCGTCATGGTGGCGCGCGGCGACCTGGGCGTCGAGGTTCCTGCATGGCGGATCCCTCATATCCAAAAAGAAGATCATCCGCATGTGCAACCGCGAGTCGAAGCCTGTCATCACCGCGACGCAGATGCTCGACTCGATGATTCGCAACCCGCGGCCGACGCGCGCCGAGGTCGCCGATGTCGCCAACGCCATCTACGACGGGTCCGACTGCGTCATGCTCTCCGGCGAGACGGCGGCGGGTGCGCATCCGGTTGACGCGGTGCGCATGATGGCCCCAAATCGCCAGGAGAGCGAGTTGCGCCAGTTCGAGGAGTGGTTCCCCGAGCGCACGCGCAGCCATGCGCGCGCGTCGCTTGCCGTCGGCATCGCGGCGGTTCAGACGGCCGAGACGCTCGATGCGGCCTGCATCGTGGCACCCACCATGTCGGGGCGTACCGCTCGCCTTATCTCCAACCTGCGCCCGCGCGTGCCCATCCTCGCGGTCACGCCGTTTCCGCGCGTCATGCGCCAGTCGCAGTTGAGTTGGGGGCGTCGTGCCCATGCTCGGCGACGTGCAAGGGGATATGCGGCATCATCGACCAGGCACGCGACACCGTGCGCGCCGCCGGTTTGGCGAAGGCGGGCGATCTCGCGGTGTTCACGGCGGGCGATCCCGATACCTCTCCTGTTGAGGACGTGGGAGGGCACGTCGGCTCTTCGGCGACCAACGTCATGTACGTCGTGCAGTTCAGGTGAGGTCGGGCGGTTTCGCTTTGAGCTGCGCGTTCGCCGACGCGCTTTCTCAGCGCGCGGGCCGTGCGGGGGCGCTCTCCCGATGGCTCTCGACGCGTCCCCTGGGCTGGGTTCCCGTGGCGCGCGGACTGTGCGGGAGGCCGCTTGGCCCGCCCTCGGCTCTGCTTCGCGTTCGATGGCGCTGCGCGCCATGTGCGCCGGATGCGACTAGTTGCGCGAGTTGGTTTTTGCGTTTTCGGGTACCTTGAGCCTGAAAGCGCAGGACAAATGGCTGATTGTGCTATTATGCACCGTTGGTATCACAACATCTGAAAAGGGTCGTATATGTCAGGGCATTCTAAGTGGGCAACCACGAAACATCGCAAGGCTGCGCAGGACGCTAAGCGCTCCGCGTTGTTCTCCAACTGTCGCGCAACATCACCGTTGCTGCCAAGGAAGGGTGGCGACCCGAACCCCGACAACAACGCCTCTTTGGCGGCTGCTATCGAGAAAGCGAAGGCCAACTCTCTGCCGAAGGATAAGATCAAGGTCGCTATCGACAAGGCTTTCGGCTCCGGCAAAGACGCCGCCAACTACGAGACCGTCGTCTACGAAGGCTACGGTCCTGCGGGCGTGGCGGTTTACTGCGAGGCGCTGACCGACAACCGCAACCGCACCGCAGCGGATGTGCGCTCCGCCTTCTCGCACGCGGGCGGCAACCTCGGCACTTCCGGCTCGGTCGCTTACATGTTCGAGCGCAAGGGCCAGGTCGTCGTGGCCAAGGAAGTCGAGACGGGCGACAAGAAGAACCCGGTCAAGCCCAACGGCGCCGCGGCTGACGAGGACGAGTTCATGATGGCGGTCGCCGAGGCCGGCGGAGACGATTACGAGGACGCCGAGGACGAGGTGGATCGTCTACCCGCCCCGACCGACCTGATGGCCGTCAAGGGGCGCGCTCGAGGAGCAGGGCATCGAGACGAAGGGCGCCGAGATGATCATGGTGGCCACTACGCCCGCGACCGTTTCGGTCAACGACGCGAAGAAAGGTCATGCGCCTCATCGACAAGCTCGAGGAGCTCGAGGATCTTCAGAACGTCTACCACACCATGGATATCACCGACGAGATCGCCGAGGCTCTCGACGAGTAACGTCGAACTCGATCACGCTGAATGCAGAAGCGTCTCCGTTCGATCCGAATCCCGCAAGCGCACCGCTGGGATACGGATCGACGCGGAGGCGCTTTTTTCGTTCTCGCGATTCATCGCCTGCACCCGGATTAATCGTGCAGGTCGCCGTCTGTAACGCGGGCATCGTGTCCGTGACGTACAATGTCGGCTGAAACGGATGCGCGATGGCGCGGTGAGGAGTGCAACATGCTAAGAGCAATCGAGATCAAGCCCGATGTCTATTGGGTTGGCGGGACGGACTGGAACGAGCGTAACTTTCACGGTTACACCACCGATCGCGGTTCGACTTACAACGCCTACCTGATCATGGACGAGCACATCACGCTCATCGACACATGCAAGGGCACGTTCGCCGATGATCTCATCGAGCGTATCTCCGACATCGTCGATCCCTCACGGATCGAATACGTCGTGTCCAACCATGTCGAGCAGGATCACTCGGGGGCTATTCCGCGCGTGATGGAGCTCGCCCCGAACGCCACCATCATCACGAGCGACCCGCATGGTTTGAAGGGCCTCACGGCGCATTACGGTTCCGATTACAACTACCGGGCGGTCAAAACCGGCGACACGTTGCGCATCGGCAAGCGCACGCTCACCTTCACCGCCACGGTCATGGTCCATTGGCCCGACAACATGGTGACGTATTCGGATTACGATAAGATCCTGTTCTCCAACGATGCGTTCGGTCAGCACTTCGCCTCCTCGAAGCACTTTGACGACGAAGTCGGCCTGCCCGAGGTTCTCGAGCAGGCGAAGAAGTACTACGCCAACATCGTCATGCCGTACTCCCCGTCATGTGGTGAAGGCGCTCAAGGTTCTCGGCGGCGTCGAGTTCGATATGATCGCGCCGAGCCACGGCGTCATTTGGCGCAGCCATGTCCCCGAGATCCTCGAAGCCTATGCTCGCTGGAGCTCGCTCGAACCCGACGATTACGCCATCGTCGTGTACGACTCCATGTGGCATACCACCGAGAACATGGCGCTTCAGATCGTCGAGGCGTTCATCGAGGAGGGCGTGCCCGCGCGTCTGTTCGACCTTAAGGCGAACCATATCTCCGACATCATGACCGAGGTTTTGAGCGCGAAGTACATCGCGGTGGGCTCCCCGACGCTCAACAACTCCATGATGCCGACGGTCGCGGCTTTTCTGTGCTACCTGAAGGGCTTGTCTCCGAAGAACCGCATCGGCATCCCGTTCGGTTCGTACGGGTGGGGGCAAACCGGCCCCAAGGAAGTTGCGGAATCGCTTGAGAAGTGCGGGTTCTCGCTCGATTTCGGCACGCTCACGCGTCAGTGGACCGAAGACGAGCAGGGGCTTGCGGAGCTCGACCGCGCCATCATCGACGGAATTCGCGCGACGCGCGGCTAACGTGCCCGGAGCATCGTCGCTACCTGCGCGTCGCGACGATGCTCGCCTTCAGGTAGAGCGTGTAGGCGACGGCCGCCGATGACGCGATGACCAGATCGCGTTCGAAGTCGCCTTCTTGATCGCCCTTCATCAGGGAGTGGGGGAAATTCGGGCGTGGAGGCGAACAGCGCATGGCAGGCGTCTTCGAGCGAGGTGCAGAAGTAGTCGTAGGCCACAGGCGTTGAAAAACTCGCCACCTGCTGCTTGATGAGATGGTCGATATCGCTGATGGAAAACGCCTGCTTCAGGACGTCGATGACGATGAGCCGCGCGATGTTGTCTCGTCCGTATTTCTTTCCCCGAGGTGCGCTGAGGATGCCCTGCTTCACGTAATTGTTCACCATCGACGGCGTGACGATCTTCTCGTCGGGCAGGTGAAGCGGCCTGAGGGTGCTCTCGAGCAGCTCGATGAGCTGATCCATGTACAGATCGATCGAGGGGATCTCGTCGTAGCGGGGAAGGTGGAGCGCGGCGATTCCCGAGGCGAACTTCGCTTGTATCCGCTAACGATTTCATAGACTTCCTCCGTTTCTGCCTTGCGCTGCTCGGTTGAGTTCCCGTATCGGACGAGCTGCCGGTTGAGGGCGCTGCTGCGCCGGGATCCACCGTGTCGGGTGGCGCTCCCGATGCCTGCGATCCTCGCAATGTCGGTGATTCTCCCGATGCCGGGCTATTCCTCCGATCGCTCCGCCGGAAGGCTCTTCCAGCCGCTACGCGCGCCCGCCTTTCCGCCGAAGTATCCGTTGCACCGCTTCTGTTTCTCGGGGATAAACATAGCAGACGTCCCGGTGTGGTCAATTTCTAAAAACGGTTGACGGAATATATCGAATTACATAAGCTGGTTTTAATAACTAGATCGAGTGATTTCGAAAGAGAGCGCCATGAGCAACGGCAAGATCGCCATCGTCGTCGATTCATGCACCGATGTGCCTGAAGCCGATATCGAACGTTTTGGCATGTACGTGGTTCCCCCTGCAGATCAATTACGAGAAGGAGAGCTTCCTTGACAAGGTGACCATCTCCGCCGAGGAGGTTTACTCGCGCCTTGGGGAGGAGGTTCCGCGCACATCCACGCCGACGCCGGCGGTGGTGGAGGAGGTTCTCGATCGCGTGGTGGCGGACGGCTACGATCAAGCGGTCATCGTCACCATTTCAAGCGGGCTGTCCTCAACCTATGATCTTCTGAGGTCGGTCGCCACCGGCATGCCTCATCTGCGCTCGGTGCTCGTCGACTCGAAGAACATCGGCATGGGCGCGGGTTTGGTCGTGTTGGCGGTGGCGCGCATGGTCGAGGCGGGCGCTACGCTTTCCGACATCGAGCGCGCGGTGCCCGGCATCGTCGAGAACACGAAGGTGTTCTTCTGCGTCGACACGCTCGATTACCTCGTGCGCGGCGGCCGCATCGGGAAGGTCACGCATGCGGTGGGCAGCCTGCTTGACATGAGGCCCGTCATCAGCTGCAACGAGACGGTGTGTATTACACGGTCGCCAAGGCGAAGGGCCGCAGGCAGTCGCTGAAGCGCATGATGAAGTGCGCGATGGAGGTCGCCGAGGGCTTCGATAGGTGCGTGGGCGCCGTGGTGAACGCCGCTGCCCAAGATGAGGCCGACGCGATTCTCGCCGAGTTGAAAGCGAAGGCGGGCAACGTCGAGAAATGGCACATCGGGCATATCGCCTGCGCTCGTCGTTCACGCAGGCCCGGCATGGTCGGGGGTCGGTTTCCAAAAAGATTCTTTCGTAGACGGTTATCGAAGCCTGTCGTTATCGCTCGGCGTGTCTTGAAAAAAGAACAAACACATGTTCTATAATTGCGCCCATGCTTTTCGATATGAGGTTAGGAGCGGCATGTCCGGCGTCGAGCGCGTTGTTTTTGGGGATCGACCCTGGTTTGGCTAACACCGGCTGGGGCGTCATAGAACAGCGCGGGCCTCGGCTTTCCTGCGTTGCCTACGGGTGCGTTTCAACCCCGGCGTCGATGCCGCTTGCGCAGCGTTTGCTGAAGATCCACGACCAGATCGGCGCGGTGGTCGGGCGGTTTCGCCCGACCTGCGTCGGCATAGAGACGGTTTGGTTCGGGCAGAACATCACGGCGGCGTTCGCGACGGGCCAGGCGCGCGGGGCGGCGCTCGTCGCCTGCGCGGGAGGGCGGGCTTGAAGTGGGGGAGTTCGCCCCTCGCCAGATCAAGCTCGCCGTGGTTGGCGAGGGCGGTGCTGAAAAGGAGCAGGTTCAGTACATGGTCAAGCGTCTGCTGAACCTCGAGCGAACGCCGCAGCCCGATCACGCGGCCGATGCGCTCGCTGCGGCCATCTGCTACACGACGCACGACGGCCTGTCTCAAGCCGAGAAGCGCTTCGATGAGATGGTCGCCGCTGCCCAGATGCGCGAAGCCGCGCGTGGTGCATGCGGGTCCCGATAGACAAGAAGGTGGCGCGATGATTGCTTTTCTCGACGGACGTCTTGCGGTAGAAGCTTGCAGGCGGCCTACATCGATGTTTCGGGCGTTGGCTATGCCGTTCAAATGTCGGCAAGCGCGCTGTCAAACTTCCTGAGGCGGGCTCTTCGGTTCGCGTTCTCACGTATCTGCAGGTGAGCGATAGCGGCGTGGCGTTGTACGGCTTTCTATCCGAAGAGGAGAAGGAGCTGTTCGAGCGACTCATCACGGTGAGCGGGGTGGGCCCGAAGGTCGCGCTCGCGCTTTCAACGTTTTTCGCCCCGCGCTCTCGTCGATGCGGTGGCGGCTCAGGACACCGCGCTCATCTCGAAGATTCCTGGTGTCGGAAAAAGACCGCCTCGCGCATCGTACTCGAGTTGAAGGGGTCGTTCGACTTTGTCGGGAGACTCCCCTGTTCGCTTCCGCCCCGATGCTCCCGCCGCCGACGCGGCGGTGAAGGGTGCGACCGAGGCGTTGCTGTCCATGGGGTTCACATCGGCGGAGGCCGAGCTTGCGTTGAAGGGCTCGCCTGAGGGGCGCAGGGGAGACCGCGCTGCTACAATGCTCTCAAACGCTTGGGGAGTCGATAGGCGAATATGTTCAATAATGTGGAAATAGAAGGCATGGTGTTCGAGGCGCGTTCCGGCGAGGGCGACGATGCTCTTTCGCGCGAGAGGGTCGTCACGCCCGATCTCGTGGAGGATGAGCTCGCGCTCGATCGATCGCTGCGCCCGAAGCGCCTTGCGGATTACCTCGGTCAGACCAAGGTGAAGGGAATCCCTCGGCATTCTCATCGAGGCGGCGCAGGCGCGCAACGACGTGGTGGATCACATTCTGTTCTCAGGCCCTCCCGGTTTGGGCAAGACCACGTTGGCGGCGGTGGTTGCCAACGAGCTCGGGTCCAACATCAGAACGACGTCGGGGCCCGCCATCGAGCGCACGGGGGATCTTGCCGCCATCCTCACGAACCTCGAAGAGGGCGACGTCTTGTTCATCGACGAGATCCATCGGCTGAATCGCATGGTGGAGGAGGTGCTTTATCCTGCCCTCGAGGACTTCGCTCTCGACATCGTCGTGGGCAAAGGCCCCGCCGCGCGCTCCATCCGGCTCGACATTCCGCGGTTCACGCTCATCAGGGGCCACCACGCGCACCGGCCTTCTGACCCGGTCCTCTGCGTGACAGGTTCGGCATCGCGTATCGTCTGCAGTACTACACTCCCGAAGAACTTGCTTCCATCGTGAAGCGCTCGGCGCGCATCCTCGACGTCTCCATCGACGAGGGCGGCGCGCTCGAGATAGCCCGCCGCAGCAGGGGAACGCCGCGTTTGGCCAACCGCATGCTGAAACGCGTGCGTGATTGGGCCCAGGTTTGTCGGGACGGCGACATCACCGAGGACGTGGCGTCGGCGGCGTTGAGCTTCTTCGAGGTTGACGAGCTCGGCCTCGACGCGATCGACAACCGCATTCTCGAGCTTCTGTGCGTGCAGTTCTCAGGGCGGCCTGTGGGACTGACCACGCTTGCGTCCGCGCTTGCCGAGGATCCCGATACGGTCGAGGACGTGTACGAGCCCGTATCTCATGCAGCAGGGGCCTCATGATGCGCACGCCGAAGGGCCGCCAGGCCACCATGCGCGCATGGGGAGCATTTGGGCCTTACGGCGCCGGGCGAGCCGAACTGATGCTGCTGCCGACTTGATGAAGAAGGGGGAGTGGAACGTGTTCGAACGCGACTACCTGATGAGGCTGATTATGGACTTCATGCAGGGCATTCGATTGTCCTTGGAGCGCGCTGCGGACGGGCATGACCCGGCGGGTGCCGCCGATTCGCTCGACAACGCCATCGGCTCCGCGACCGACATCGATCCCGCCACGCTTCTCGCGCTCACACCCGACTCCATCGCGACCATCATGCAGGTCTCGGGCGTCGACCCGAAGGTGACTGAGTACATCGCGCGTTCGCTGCTGCTCTCGTCCCGCTATCACGCGGATGCGGGCGATGTCGAGACGGCTGCGCTCCGCATGGAGCAGGGGCTTGCCGTCGCGCGAGCGTACGGGCACGATGTGAGCGCCTCCGATGCCGACCCCGCGTCCATGGAGCGTTTTTTTCTCGGGTGAGGGGGCGTGTTTGATTGCGTGGCATCGATGCGCGTCGCCGTTGCGGCCTTCGTGCTCGGCGGGAAGGGGCTCTGCCGACCCCGCGAACTGGCCTGCTTGCTGACGCTGCAGCCGCGCGCTGTGCGCGGTGGGCCGCGTTCGGGTGCGGTCGCGTAAGAGGTTTCTCGCACCTTGATTCGAGCGCGGTCAAATAATCTTCGGTCGCGCGTTATTCCCGCCTTGAAAAGCGGATATATAGCGTATAGTAGAGGGGTGCCCGTAAAAATTGGGCATGTGCTGCCGCCATGCAGCATTTGGTTTACCTTCCGGAGACGGGGAGAGGAAAGAGGATAGCGAAATGGCAGAAGGTACTGTTAAGTGGTTTAACCCGAGAAGGGTTACGGCTTCATCTCTCAGAGCGACGGCGAGGACCTGTTCGTTCACTTCTCTGAGATTCAGATGGACGGTTTCAAGACTCTGGATGAGGGTGCTGCGGTATCCTTCGACGTCACCACGGGCCAGAACGGCAAGCTTCAGGCGAGTAACGTCGTCAAGCTCTAAGCTGACCTCGAGATCTCGATAACTGAAACGAAGGCCCCGCGTTCGCGGGGCCTTTTCGTGTTGTGTGCCCATCGATCGGAAGTCAATCCCGCACGTGCCGGGTCAGACGTCGGCTATATGTGCTGTGGTGAGGTGGAGCCTTCCTTCGTCCTTCACGTCGTAATCGATGAAGTACGAAACATCAATCACGTCCCCGACGGCGAAATCGAGAGGGGCGGCGAGGGAGTCTTCGGAAACGAGGAAAACACGAACCTGCTCGCCGTCGTCTGCTTCCTCTACGGTGAGCTCCATGCGCCATGCGGACTCGCTGGTCTCCTCTAGGACCGTCACGACCCCTCTTTCCATGCGCACGTTCGGCCCGGCCCTATTTCCATGGTGGCTTTCTCGTAAGGTTCCATGGAAATAGGGGCCGACGATGAAAAGCAGCGTCGCTGCGATTGAAGCGAGGGCGATGCGTTTAGCTTTCATTTCCCGTCTTTCGTAGTTCGTCGGCTTCGAGCATAGGCCGCCTTGAAGGCAGGACGTTTCGTCATGCCGATTCTTCTGTCGTTTTGACGCTCGGGCAAGACGTTTTAATAGATGAACATCGCGTCGCCGAAGGAGAGCAGGCGGTAGCGCTCGTCTATTGCGTGTTGGTACGCATCCATGATCATGTCGCGGCTCGCGAACGCCGACACTAGCATCATGAGCGTGGACTTCGGCACGTGGAAGTTCGTGACGAGGGCGTCAACCACGTGGAACTCGTAGCCCGGCAGAATGTAGAGCGATGTCGCCTCGCGGTTGCGTGCGCGTAGCTTGCCCGCTTCGGCGTCCCAGGCGCTTTCGAGCGAGCGCACCGAGGTGGTGCCGACGGCGACGACGCGCCCGCCCGCCGCGTGCGTGCGTTCAACCGCCTCCACGACGTGCGGGCTGACCGTGTAGAACTCGGTGTGGATGACGTGGTCGGCGGGGTTCTCCTCGTCGACGATGCGGAACGTGTCGAGCCCCACTTCAAGCTCGACGGTCTCCCAGCCGATGCCCTTCTCGCGCAAGCGCTCGATGAGCTCGGGAGTGAAGTGCAATCCCGCGGTCGGCGCCGCGGCAGAGCTCTCCCTTTTCGAGAAAACGGTCTGGTACATCTCCTCGTCGCCCGCGTAGCCTTTTGATGTAGGGAGGCAGCGGCGTGTGACCGACCGCGTGCAGCGCCTCGTCGAGCGAGGGCAGCTCGGTCGTGAGTTTCGCCACGCGCTCGCCGCGCTGAGCGCCCTCGGCCCAGTCGGCGATCTCGGCGGACAGCGCCACCTCGCCTCGCGCGTCGGTGAAATCGACGATAGCCCCCGACCCGGGCTTCAGGCGTTTGCCCGGTCGTACGAGCACCTCCCACCAGGCCAGCTTGTTCGTGCGCGGCTCGGGTCCGCCGCATTCCCTCAGCAGAAACACCTCTGCCGCACCGCCCGTGCCGCGCTTGGCGCCCAGAAGGCGCGCCGGCATGACGCGGGTCTCGTTGGCGATCAGCAGGTCGCCGGGGCCAGGTAGTCGATGATATTGCGGAAGATGCGGTCTTCGATGGCGCCCGTCGAGCGGTCGAGCGCGAGCATGCATGGCACTCGTCGCGCACCGGAGCCGGCGCCTGCGCGATCAGTTCTTCGGGAAGGTTGTAGTCGAAGTCGGAAGTTAGCATGTGGGTTCCTTTTTCGCGTCGTCGTTTGGGGAAGCGGCGGGTGTCGCCGGGCGCCGTGCGCGGGGGTTGCAGGCGCTGAGGGGCTGTCGTTCGCAGGTGCGGCGGGCGTTGACGGGCGCTGTCCGTAGGCGCCGCCGGGCCTCGCCTCGATTCGCCTCCCGCAGTTGCTTGAGGATCGCGCGCTTTCGCGCTTGCTTCGCGTCGTAGGCGGTGCGCTCGGCCTTCCTCTCGCGCCGCGCGCGCCCTCGGCGGCACGCTCCTCGGCGTGCTCGGCGGCCTCACGCGCTTTCTTCTCGACGCGCTCCCGCTTCCGCTCCGCGCGCTCCGCCGCCGCCTCCTCGTCGGAGAATCGGCACCCGCAGTAGTTCTGGCGGTAGAGGCCCTCTTCCCGCGATCGTTTGGTCGCGTTGTCGTAGTAGGGGCGGTAGTCCTCGAACAGGGCCGCAACGCCCGCTTTCTGCACGCGCGGACAAGCTCTTCTTCTATGACGTCGGTGTATTGGTAGGGGCTCACCGAGAGCGTGGTGCCGAGCGCATCGAACCCGTGTTCGGACGCGTGGCGTGCGGCTTCCTCGAACCGGATGCGGTAGCACGCGCGGCAGCGCGCACGCCGCGCGTTTTCGGCTTTCGCGTCCATGACCGAACGCCCCGGCTGTTAAGCGCGCCGTCATCGAGCACGCGTCTCCGGCGATGACGCCGAAGCGCTCCCCGTGCGGCGTCGCCGATGCGGCCGACCACATCCTCCCAACGCTTCGGATCGTAGGTTCCCTCGGCAAGCGCGAGGTCCTCGCGAACGGACCATTCCTTAATGGTTTCGAGCCGATGCTCGTATTCCCGTCAGGGATGAATGTTGGAGTTCGCGTAGAAGATGCTCGGCTCGATGCCCCGCTCGCGGAGAAGCCTCACCGGCTCCATGGAGCACGGGCCGCAGCACGCGTGAAGCAGCAGCTTCACCTGGTTTTGGTTTGCATGTTTCATGCGCGATATACTACCATTTCACGGTTAGAACGTGACGATGTGCATGGGAACTGCGAATCAGTTGCCTCCCGACGCGTGCTGAATCTCGCCGAAGCTTGCAAGGCGCCTGCGCCGCGACGACGCAGAGCGGGCGCCTTTCGTCGGCCCGCTCGCGGAAGGAGGCGCATCGAGGTTCGCGGTCTGTGCGCATCTTTGTTTTGCGAGCAAGGAGAATTGTCATGACGACTACCACCGCCGCGTATCGCGCGGTGTTTTTCGATTTGATGGGACGCTTTTTGCCCATGGAGCTCGATGAGTTCATGAACGCGTACTTCAAAGCGCTCGGCTCTTTCGTGGCGCGCAAGGGGCTCGATCCCGCTTCGTTTTCAGCGGGCTTGAAAGCGGCACGGCCGCGATGGCGGAAAACGACGGGGCGCGCACCAACGCCGAGGCGTATTGGGAGACGTTCTTCCGCCATGTCGAAGGGGATGAGGCGGCTTGGCGCGCGGTCCTCGATGAATTCTACGAAACCGAGTTCGGCGATATCGGCAAGACGGTGACCCCGAACCCGTTTGCGTCGCGCGCGGTGGAGACGTTGGTGGAGAAGGGGCTATCCGGTGGTTCTCGCCACCATGCCGATGTTCCCACGTCGTGCCGTGGAGTGGCGTCTTGCATGGGCGGGCGTCGATCCGAGTTTGTTCTCGCGACTCACCACGTTCGAGAACTCGACCTCGGTGAAACCGAAGCAGGCGTATTGCGCCGAGGTCGTGGCGGCGTGCGGCGTGCGCGGCGAGGACGTGCTGATGGTCGGCAACAACACGGTGGAAGATCTCTGCTTCACGGGCGTCGGCTGCGATGCGTACCTGATCACCGATCATCTGCTCGACCCGGTGTCTTACGACCTCGACCGGGTGAAGCATTCGACTATGGAGGAGTTCTGCGCCTGGGCGGAGGCGCTCGAGCCGTGTTCGAGCCCGGCATGCGATATCGAAGCCGGTCGGGTGGACGCCGATGCCGTCGCGCGCGTGCTTAAGCGGGATCTGACGGTTTCCGCCGATCAACAGAAGGCCGATCTGGAGGCTGCTTGGGCGACCAACGACGAAGTGATGAAGAGGGCGCGCGATGCTGCGCATGACGAGGGGGAGGCGAAGTAGATGGCATTGTTCGATTGCACTTGCGATGCGCGGTCGGGGCATGCGCGAGCGCTGACGTATGAGACGGCGCACGGGACGTTCCGCACGCCGATGTTCATGCCCGTAGGCACGCATGCAACCGTGAAGGGGGTGTTGCCGTCGCAGCTGCGCGAGCTTCAGTCGCAGGTGGTGCTGTCCAACACGTACCATCTCGCCATGCGCCCGGGTGCCGACTTGGTTGAGGAAGCAGGCGGCGTTCACAAGTTTATGAACTATGACGGCCCCATGCTCACCGACTCGGGCGGTTTCCAGGTGTTCTCGCTGGCTGACACGGTGAAGCTCTCCGACGATGGCGTCACGTTCAAGAGCATTTACGACGGCGCGAAGATCCACTGGACGCCCGAGGAGAACATGGCCATTCAGCAGAAGATCGGCGCCGACATCGCCATGCAGCTCGATCAGTGCGCGCCGTATCCGGCGACGCGCGAGTTCGTTCAGAAGGCCGTCGACTATTCGAGCGCATGGGCGCGCCGCTGCCTGGCGGCGCACACGCGCGAGGATCAGACGCTGTTCGGCATCGTGCAGGGCGGCATGTTCCCCGATTTGCGCCTGGAATCCGTGCGTCGCCTGAAGGAGATAGAGCAGGAGAGCCTCGCTGCGGGCGGCAGGCGCTTCGGCGGCTTCGGCATCGGAGGTTACTCGGTGGGGGAGAGCCACGAGGTCATGTTCGAGACGCTCGGCCAGGTCGCCCGCGCACTGCCCGAGGACAGGCCCCGCTACCTCATGGGTGTGGGCAACCCCACCACGCTGGTACGCGCCGTGGGCATGGGCGTCGACATGTTCGACTGCGTGCTGCCTACGCGAACCGGACGCATGGGCACGGCGTTCTCCACGCAGGGCCGCATGAACATGCGCAACGCGAAGTACGTGCACGATTTCGGCCCGCTCGACGAGAAATGCACGTGTCCGACCTGCCGCGACTTCACGCGCTCCTATATTCGCCACCTGGTCAAGCAGAAGGAGATGCTCGGCGGCATCCTGCTGTCCACCCACAACTTGCATTTCCTGCTCGATTTGATGCGCCGCGCCCGGGCCGCCGTGCTCGACGGCGTCTACGACGAGTTTCTGGCGGAATGGATGGAAAGCCCTGCGGCGAAGGATTACTGAGGAACCGCTTCGCGGGGTCTGGGGACAAGGCGTGACATCGGGTCGTGCCCGCTCGGTTCGTCGCGCTAATTCGCGCCGCCGTCCTACCGCGCTGTCAGGTTGCCATCCCGCGCTGCCGATCAGCCGCGCCGCTCCCGCTTACGGTCGCTTCGCCCCGCACGCCTCCCGCGCCCCTTGAACTGCACCCCAAATCTTGACAAAGAAAAAGAAAGTTCAGATTTGAGGTGCGGTTTCTTATGGGAGACAGCTACTCGTTCAGCCACGGAAAAGACATGAGGACGGTCGCATCGGAGCTTATGGAGCAGCATGCAGGATGGGTCACGCTTTCGAGGGAGCTTGCAATTCCCGAGACGACGGCTAAGAATTGGATTCGGAGCTACAGGGCCGTCGGATCGGAGGCGTTCATCAACATGGGCGACGTCAAGAGGACCTACGATTACGAGACGAAGCTTGCTGCCGTGCTCGACCACGTCGAGGGAGGTATGACCAGGCAGGAGGTCATGCGCAAGTACAAGATCGCCAGCAAGACCTCCATCGACACGTGGGCGCGCAACTGCCGCCGGGGTGGTCCCGATGTGAAAGCCCGCGCCGAAGGGCAGGCCGCCCGGGTCGCAAGGCACGGCCAAGCCCAAGACGCGAGAACAGGAGCTCGACGAGGGGAATCGCAGGCTCAAGGCTGAGGTCGCCTACTTAAAAAAATTGAGGGCCCTGGAAGCGGCAAAGCGAGCACGTGGGAGAAATGCCAGGCGATCAGGGAGCTTTCAGGGGAAGGGCACAAGCTGGCGGATCTCCTGGCCACGTCAGGCGTGCCCGCATCGACCTATCACTACAACAAGGCCAAGGGGCCGAAGGCGCCGACCAGGCCGGAGCTGTGGGAGGACGTCGCCGAGATCTTCTCGCGCACGGCCAACGGCTGCGGCCGCAGGCAGATCGCGATGTGCCTGCGCGCCGAGAAGGGCGTCTGCATAGCCGACAAGACCGCGCTCAAGATCATGCGCGAGATGGGCATCAGCTGCGGCATAAGCGCGGACCGGCTACCAAAGTACACCTCCTACAAAGGGCGTCGTCGGCGAGACGTTCGAGAACCTGCGCGGCGGCGACTTCTCCGCCGACGGGCCGTGGCAGAAGCCGGGGGACCGACGTCACCGAGTTCAAGCAGGGCTGGGGGCAAGTCCCACCTCGCGCCGGTCTACGACTTCGGCAGCAAGGAAATCGTCGCCTGGTCGATATCGGAGCATCCCGACATGATGCAGCAGAAGGAGATGCTCGCGATGCTGCTGCCCAAGGTGCCGGCGGGATCCAGCCCCGTCATGCAATCGGACATGGGCCGGCAACACCAGCACGAGTTCTACTGCAATGCGCTCAGGGAAGCCGGGTGATCCAGAGCATGTCGCGCAAGGGAAACTGCATAGACAACGGGGCGACGGAGCAGGTGTTCGGCCACATCAAGGACGAGTTCTTCACGGGCCAGGAGTTCCCCGGACTTCGAGACGTTCAAAGCCGAGCTGGAGAAGTGCATCATCCACTGAACACGAGGATCTCAAGGGACTGACCCTGAAGAATTCCGTGTGTGGCGATTTTTAACACGTCCAAGAAATGGGGTGCAGTTCAGCCTCCCGCGCAGGGGCTCCCTGCTAATTAATTCCGAATTAAGAATAATCAACATGCTAAGTGGTCGAGTCGGTGTCTTTGTGGCAAAATAGCTGAGTTAATGCCCGAGCGGGCATTTGTCTTTGCGCGACACGGGGTATCTCGGCCAATTGTTCGGGCGGATCGTCCGCGCTGAACATCAGAAGGAGCATTTCATCAATGGGTCCTCGAGCGTAACGTAAAGAAGAAGCCGTCGCGTGGCAAGGACCGCCGCAACGTCTGGCTTTTGATCGCCACCACCATCCTCGTCGTCGTCTCAGTGGCGCTGTTTCACGCCTCCGAACGAGAAGATCAACCAGGGCCTTGACATCCAAGGCGGCCTGTCGGTGGTTCTCACCGCGAAAAGCGACGACGGCGGTGCGGTGTCTTCGGAGGATCTGGAGAAAAGCCGTGCGATCATCGAGAGCCGCGTGAACGCCCTCGGCGCCTCCGAGGCGACGGTTCAGATTCGGCGACGATCAGATCCTCGTGCAAAATCCCCTGGCTTGTCCGACACCGAGACCGACCATCGGCAAAACGGGTTCGCTCACCTTCGCGCGCCCTCGACTCGTTCACCGACGAGACGTGAAGAGTCCGCCATCGAAAGCCGGGCAGTACGCCAGGCGAGGGCACGATTACCGATTCGTTTGGCAACTCCTTCCCGTCGGGCGAGACCCAGCATCTCACCGTGGAACCCGGGCACCTATACTCCGTTGGTGACCGGCGAGCAGATCACCAACGTCACGGTCGGCCGCGCGAGCGACGCGTCGACCGACTACGCCGTCAACGTGACGCTTAACTCGGAGGGGCGCCGCCGCGTTCGCGCAGGCGACCTCCGAGCTGGCCCGCGACGCACGGTCAAATCGTCATCATCCTGGACGGCGAGGTGCAGTCCGCCCCGGCTGTCCAGTCCTCGATTCCCGACGGGCAGGTGTCCATCACGGGCGGCTATACCATGGACGAGGCGAAGTCCATGCAGACCGTCCTCGAGTCGGGATCGCTTCCCGTGAGCTTCGAGTACGCGCAAAGCCAGGTCGTCGGACCGACGCTCGGGCAGGACGCCTTGCTCTCGGGCGTCATCGTGGCGCTCATCGGCCTTGCGGTGGTCATGCTCTACCTGCTCGTCTTCTACAAGGGGCTCGGCATCATCACGGCGGCGGCCATGGCGGTTTTTCGCCATCTTGTACCTGGGCATCCTTGCAGCGCTTTCCGCGTTCGGCCTGTTCACGCTTTCTCTCGCCGGCATCGCGGGCATCGTGCTGACCATCGGCATGGCAGCCGACTCCTCCATCCTCACGCCTCGAGCGGTTCCGCGAGGAGATCCGCATGGGCAAAAGCGTCAAGAACGCTTCGAAATCGGGCGTCCGCCACGCCATTCTCACTTCGATCGACGCCGACCTGGTGACGTTGGTCTCGGCTCTGTCGCTGTTCTTCCTGGCGAGCGCATCCGTCAAAGGCTTCGGTCTCACGTTGGCACTCGGCATTCTGTGCGATATCGTCATGATGCTTCTGTTCAAGGCGCCGATCATTCGCCTGCTCGCGCCGCGCGTGATTGCGAAAAACCCCAAGTTCTGGGACGTCGACGACTCGCTTAACGCTGCAGCTGAGTACGAGCGCGTGGCGTCCGCCGAGGGCGCTGCGGTCTCGCAGTTCGAGGCTGCCGCTCAGATGAACGAGGCGGAGGCGACCGAGGGCGTGTCGCCCCGGAGGATAAGTCCCTACACGATCGAGGCCCTCAAGAAGATCAAGGGCCGCTTCATCAAGCACGACATCAACTTCCTCGGTTACCGCAAGGTGTTTCTCACCATCGCGGCGGTGCTCATGGTGGCGTGTTTCGCCGTAGTGGGCGTTCGCGGGCTCAACTTCGGCATCGAGTTCGTGGGCGGCACCTCCATCGCGTTCCACGACACCGGGGACGTGAGCATCGAGCAGATGCGTTCCGCGTTCGAGGACGCGGGCGAGCCCGACGCGGTCATCCAGACCACCACCGCCGATGGCGAGGAGGGGCTTCCTCGTGCGCACCACCACCACGAGCGCCGAGGACGCGGCGGCGAGCGCGAGCCGGGTTGCGGGTGATCTGGGGCTTTCAACCGACGGTTTCGAGGTGACCACCATCGGGCCGGACTGGGGCGCCAGCGTCATCCAGTCGTCGCTCATCGCGTTCCTCGTGTCCATCGTGCTCATCATCATCTACATCGCCATCCGCTTCCGCGAGTACAAGATGGGCGTCACGGCGGTCGTCGCCCTTCTGCACGACCTCATCTTGGTCATGGGCATCTACGCGCTCGTCGGACGCGAGGTGAACCCGAACACCATCGCCGCGCTGCTCACCATCCTGGGGTACTCGCTGTACGACACGGTGGTCGTGTTCCACCGCATCAACGACAACATGCAGTCCGACGACATCAAGTGCACGTTCATGACGATGGCGAACCACTCGATCAACCAGGTGTTCATCCGCACGATCAACACCACGCTCACCTCGTTCATCCCCGTGTTCGCGATGCTGCTGTTCGGCGGGGAGACCCTGAAGGACTTCGCGTTCGCCATGTCCATCGGCCTTATCGCGGGCTCGTATTCGTCCATCGCGGTGGCAACCCCGCTGTATTGCCTGTGGAAGACCCGCGAGCCGAAGTTCGCGAAGCTGCAGAAGAAGTACGGCGACGAGATCGGGCGCTTCGCATTTGATCGTTCCGCGTCTGCGGCCATCGCCCAGGTTCCGCTTGCCCGCCTCGAGGCCGAGAAGAAGGCTGCGGCATCTGATGTCGCGGCGAACGGATCGTCGAAGAACGCGCCGACGGGCGCCTCCCGGGCATCTTCGCGCAAAGGATCGAAAGGCTCGAAGGGCGGCGGGAAGAAGCGCTAGGCGCCGCCTGCCGCAAGCGCGCTCATGTTGATAATGCGCGATGCGACGCTGAGCTGGTCTTTGATTGATGATGCGGGGGTCGGGTTGTTATCCGACCCCGTTCTTGTTGCACGCTGTTATACTGAATCGTCGCGTGCGCCGTTGCGGCCGCGCATTCGGTTTTGATGAACGAGGAGGAATCTCATGGTTCGAGAGGGAAGCGCGCCTAACTTCTGCCCGCCGACTGAGGAGGGCGTCACCATCACGCTTCAGGATGAGCGGGGGGGACGAGGTCGAGCTGGAGTTCCTCGGCCTCATCTTGCACAACGATCGCAGCTACGGGTTTTTCTTCCCCGTCGATGAGAAGAACCCCGCGTGTTCGTCGGGGGAGGTCGTGTTGCTCGAGGTGACCGATCTCGATGAGGACGGGCAACCGAGCGCCTTCGAGCTGGTCTACGACGAGGCGGTCGCCCGCGAGGTCTACGAGGATTTCCAAAACGCCACGCGTGATCTTTACGAGTTCGCCTTAGGTTTGCGGTGGGCGTGCGTGCTTCTTGTGATGCGCGGCGAAAAAGTCACGTGCGCGTAAGCTTGGCGTAAGGTGCGCCCTGTACACTCTGCCACGTGGTTTCGGTTGAGCGAGGAGGGCTTATGCGCGCGCGTTGCAGGCGATGGCGCGTCTTTCGACGATTGCCATCGCCTGCGTGCTTTTCTGGGGGTCGGCTTCTCCTCCGTGCTCGACGCGGGGTGCGTTCTCGTGTCGTGACGCCCGCAGTCGATTCTCGCGTTGCCCTCACCGCGGACGGCCGCGGTGCTTCGACGACTTACGAGGTGTCCTACCGAAGCGAGATCTCAAGCCTCGGTTCCGCGGACTCTTCGGTATCCGCCCGCGTCGGATTCGAAGATGCTTGGTTTATCGGGGGATCACGCCTCTTACAACAACGATCTCGCCCGAACGTGCGCGGCGTTGTCGGCCGCTTGCAACTCCCAATCCGCGCCCGCATGTTCGACCGGGGCGACGCCGTCGTCTCGTTGGAAAACCTCCCGGGTTTGAAGACATCGATGCGTCCTCATACGAAGGGCGCAGCCTGGTCGCCGACAGGCTGCTCAACATCGTGGAGGGCGAGACGGACGTGGTCGCCTACGTTTTCGCCCATCGTCCGCTTCGCGACGGGCGCGGCGGCTATGCCGGGAGCTTGTGCTCGTCGGAGTGAGGCACCTACGGTAGCGAGTGGATCAGCAATTTCAACGTCGGCGCGCAGGGTATCTCACGAGGGGTTTTCGCGTGCGAGCGCGGAGGTCGAGGCTTCGCTCGATGCTTATCTGTCCTGGCATCATCTCGACGGTGAGCAGGTGAAAGCTTCTCTTGACCGGGCACAGCAGGGGGAGGGGCGGTGGCGAACCTGGTCGCAGCAGGCTCGTCGACCGTGCGTACGCGGGTGAAGCGAGCTGGTCGACCGAGGACGTTCGGGCGTACATTCGCCTCGCCGAATGCGTCCGCATCGGCGAGCGCACGGCTTCCGTTACGATTTTTCAACGTGGTCAACCCCGCCGATGCCGTGGCGCGCGTTCCCTCAGCTCGCAGGGACATGGGATTGTTCAGGGGCGACGGTCGAGGCTGCCCGATTCCTCCCGGGACGATTCGTCGGCTTCGTTCGGCCTCATGCAGAAGAACCGGGCGCTGCTCACCGCTGCAATATCGAAGGGGAGCAGCCCTCGTCCTCTCGGACCCTCGATGCGCTCGAACGCTCGCTTGACGGACTTGTCTCCCTGCGCGGGGGGCTTGGGCGTATTACTACATGCCGTCGACGTCGCGTCGGCGACGGTTCAGCTCGATCTTCTCAGCACGGTGGTCGCGCATTCTCCCGATACGTACCTTTCCTGGTTGTCCGTGGTCGATCCCGCCGATCTTCGGTTCAGCACGCGCTGAGGCCGGGTTATCGAAGAGCTCGCGCGATTGCTTCGGTTATCGTGCGTTCGTCGTAGAGGTCGGCGGGAATGGGCAGGCCGCGTTTCGAAAGGCGCTCGGCGAGCAGGCACGCGCTCGGCGCCGCGAGCCCGATGGACGCGAGGCGTCGGCGCGCTCGAAGATGGCGCGCGGCGTATCAAGTCCGACGAGTCGTCCTCCGTTGAGCACGAGCACGCGATCGGCCAGTTCGGCGAGGTCGTCCATGGCATGGGAGACCATGACGATGGTGAGGCCGTCGTCATGAAGTGTCTCACGAGGCCGAGGGACTCCCTGCGCGTCGCGGGATCGAGCCCGGCGCAGGGGTTCGTCGAGCACGAGGACCTCGGGTTCGACCGCCAGCACGCCGGCGAACGCGACGCGGCGTTTCTGCCCGCCGCGAAAGCTCGAAGGGGCTGCGGTCTTCCATCTCCGCCGGATCAAGCCGACGCGCGCGAGGGCGCGCTCGACCCGCTCGTCGACCTCGCGCGCGTCAAGGCCGAGGTTGGCAGGCCCGAACGCCACATCCTCTCGCACGGTTGCGGCGAAAAGCTGTTGCTCGGGGTATTGGAACACCACTCCGACGCGGTTTCGGGCGCGTGACGCGGCGCGCTTGTCCGAAAGATCCTCGCCGAAGGCGCGCACGGTACCGCAGGAGGGGTGCGCGAGTCCGTTCATATGGCGTATCAACGTGCTCTTCCCGCTTCCCGTGTGCCCTGCGACCCCCAGAAGCTCGCCGCGTTTCACCGAGAAGCTCACGTCGGTCAGCGCGGGGTGAGCGCTGCGCCGATCCTCGTCCGCCTTGGTTCGATTCGTGCACGCGCGTCTTGCCCGCCGACGTTCCTTCTCCCTGGCTTTTGCGCGTCTGCATCGTAGGAGAATCCCACATGCTCGAACGTGATGACCGCGTCGCCGGCGTCGTCGCGTATCGGGAGGGAGGGGTCGTGTCATCTTCGCGCGTGCTGCGATCATCGGGTGAGGAGGGCATGGCTTCCCGCTGCTTTTCAAAGCCCGCTTGCGCATCGTCTGTTCGCGGCTCGCTTTTGATGCCCCGCCGTCGCGCCGCGCGTCCCACGGCTTCCTCCAGCTCGTCGAGGGTCAAGCATGTCGGCATGCGAAGTCCTCGCTTTTCCAGGGCGCACGCGATGCGCGTCGCCTCGGGGGCTCGAGGCCGAGCGGTGTCAGGATGTCTGCGCGGCCGAGCACCTTGCGCGGGGTTCCGTCGAGCGCGATGGCGCCGTCGTGCATGACGATCACGCGGTCCGCTTCGGCCGCCTCCTCCATGAAATGGGTGATGGCGATGACGGTGATGCCTTCCGCGCGCATTCGCCTCACCACGCGGGAGAGGTCTGCGCGTCCGCGGGGGTCGAGCATGGCCGATGCTTCGTCGAGAACGACCGCGCGCGGATTCATCGCCAGCGCGCTCGCGATGGCGAGTCGTTGCTTTTGCCCGCCCGAGAGCGCGTTGGTTTCGCGGGGGTACGCGTCGAGTCGAGCCCCACGGCGTCGAGCGCAGCTTCGATTCTCTCGTTTATCTCCTCGGAGGGCACGCCGAGGTTTTCCGGTCCGAACGCCACCTCGTCCTCGATGATGCTCGCGACGATCTGGTCGTCGGGGGTTTTGCAGCACGAGCGCTGCCCGATCGGATGGGGACGGCGTTTTCCAGGATCCGCCGTGTCGAGGCCGAACGTCACGACGGCGCCCTCGTGCGGGATGAGGAGCGCGTTCACGTGCTTGGCGAGCGTCGATTTGCCCGATCCGTTCGCTCCGACGATGCATACGAGCGAGCCCTGCTCGACGTTGAGGTCGATATGCTCGAACGCGTTTCGAATTCCGTCGTAGCTAAACGACGTCTTTGAATTCAACGACTGCGTCGGATGCCATAATTCGCCGTCCCTTCCTGTCGGTGCCGCTTTTGCTCCGAAAAACGTGAATTATCGCACGTATCGACATGCCGCGTGCGCGTCTTCGCTACAATAGCGAACCATTATGATTGAGATACTTAACACCATAGACTCGCTCGTGTGGGGCCCGGTTATGATCGCGTTCCTTCTGGGAACGCACGTGTTCCTCACCATCCGCACGGGGTTCATCCAGCGCAAGCTGCCCCAGGCCATTCGCATGTCGCTCAAGGGAGACTCTTCCAGCAAAGGGGGACATCTCCAACCGGCGCTTGCGACGGCGCTCGCGGCAACCATCGGAACGGGTTCCATCGTCGGCGTGGCGACCGCCATCATCGCAGGCGGTCCGGGCGCGGTGTTCTGGATGTGGATCGCGGGCATCTTCGGCATCGCCACCAAGTACGTTGAAGTCTACGCCTCCATCCGCTATCGCGTGCGTGATCATAACGGGCAGATGCTCGGCGGCGTCATGTACGTGGGGAGCGCGCGTTCAAGCGCAAGGACGGCACCGTTCCCTGGTGGGCGAAGCTCGGCGCCGTCGCGTTCGCGGGTTTCGCCGTCGTTGCCACCATCGGAACGGGTTCGGCCGTGCAGGCAAGTCCGCCATGTCCGCATCATCACCTCGCTATTCCCGCCATACCCAACTGGTCGTCGCCATCGTCATCGTGATCGCCGTTCCGCCGTCGTGTTCGGCGGCGTGCGCCATCTCGCGCGTGTGCGAGTGGCTCGTGCCCATCATGGCGATCGCCTACGCGCTCGGATGCGTGGTCATCATGGGCATGAACCGACAAGCTCGGCGAGGCCATCGTGCTCATCGTCGAATGCGTTCACGCCGAAGGCCGCTTTCGGCGGAGCCGTGGGGTCGACTTGCTCATGGCGTTGCCAGTTCGGTTGCGCGCGTGGCTTGTTCTCCAACGAGTCGGGTTTGGGCACCATCTATCGTGGCCGCGGCCCCAGAGACGAAAAAAATCCCGCCGAGCAGGCTCATCGCCATGACGGGCACGTTCTGGTCCACCGTCGTCATCTGCCTGCTCACGGCATTGTCTTAGTTTCGACGATGCTCAACCATCCGACATTCAGGCTCAGATCCTCGAGAACCTAGCATCTACACCGGCGCGATGCTTTGCGTCGGCTGCGTTCGCGAAAGATCCCTTCATCGGCAGCGCCATACTCGTGCTCGGTATGGTGTCGTTCTCCTATTCGACCATTCTCGGATGGTCGTACTATGGAACCGCTGCGTCACCTACCTGTTCGGCAGCAAAGCGGTCATTCCGTATCAGGTCGTCTACCGTTGCCGTGGCGTTTCTCGGCGCCATCGGCGTCGGCGATCGTCTGGACCATCTCGGACATCGGCAACGCGCTCATGGCCGTTCCGAACATCATCGCCATCTTGCTTTTGTCGGGCATGATCGCGCGCGAGACAAAGCATTACGTCTACGAGGACAAACTCGAAGAGGTATACGACGAGCTCATTCCGTGGTCGAGAAAGTAACGCCTTTCCAGCCCAAAAGGGCGTGACTCTTCGTTTTGCGCCGCGCACGGCGCCGCGCGGCGGGCATCGCGTCGAACTCGAAGACGCGTTTGTTCGATGCGCAGGGAGCGCGCTGCTCGCTTCCTGCGCCTTAACACCCTCCCCGAACGATAGTTGGATCGCGGGAGGCGTTTCATTAGGCGTTATTCTGCGGGGCATGTTGCCGCGAAAGCCGGGTTCGCGAAGGATTCGGGGGGCCTTCGCCGTAGCTCTCCCATGTGCTTCTCGTCGATTTTCCATTGTGCCGTGCGCACAAAGCACTTCTCGTTTTGCCCGCCGCGTTGCCCGATGACGCTTGCCGTGACGCTTCCAGAATCTTGAGCAAGGTAAAGGCCCAGTCGGCTTATCGCAGATGATTCTGCGCAGGGGAAGCCGGCATGTTCAAGGAAGGGTTGATAGTATCCGGACCATGCGCCTTGCAGCGGCGTCGCTCATCATGATCTGCACGGGTATCATCTACATGTGGGCGATTTCACGTCCTCGGTCATGATCACGTTGTTCTCGTTCGGCGTTGTGCGGAGGAAAGCTGCAGGACAAGTTCGGTCCTAAGATCGTCATCGTGATCGGGTCCGTTTGCTTCGCTTAGGCGTTTTTCCTCACGTCGTTCACGATCGACATGGGTCCTGTGCCCACGTGGCTCACGTTCGGCGTTCTGGGCGGTTTCGCGGTCGGTTGCACGTACAATTCCGTTATTCCGTGCATTCAGAAATGGTTCCCCCGATAAGATCAACGTCTGCATGGGCGTTATCGTCTGCTGCTTCGGGCTGGCGTCGGTGGTGTTCACCGCTCGCGCAGATGTTGATGGACTCCATGGGCGTGCGCGTCACCTTCCAGATCCTCGGCGTGGCGTTCGCGGTCATCTGCCTTGCGGCATCCGTTCTGATCAAGAACCCCGAGCAAGGCTGGCTGCCCGAAGGTTACGAGCCCGCAGAAGAGCAAGTCGAACATTTCTCAAGAGCAGGTCGGTTTCAGCAAGGCCATCAAGACGCAGATCTGGATCATCTTCCTGACGTACTGGTTTGTCACGGCGGGCTTCTTCGCCATCAATCCCATCTTGCGACAGCTCGGCATGGCGCGTGGGCTCGATGTCGATCTTGCCAACGGCATCGTCATGGCATGCGGTCTCGGCCTCGCGGTCGGTCGCTTCTTCGTACCGTTCGTCGTCAACCTCATCAACAGCAGGCATAAGACGGCGCTCGGGCTGTCCGTGCTCGTTCTTGCGGTGTCCGTCGCGCTGGTGTTCTCACCGGGCGTGCTGTTCATGATCCTCGTGTTCTGCCTCGCGGCGTTCTCCGGCGCTCCCGGCGCCATCTATCCGCCTGGACCGCCGAGAACTTCGGCCTGGCGAACAACGGC
>VOFI01002766.1_pt1 | contig 27654 bp, 48 predicted proteins | sample 5384131 | NCBI WGS metagenome assembly VOFI01 (sample SAMN12384728, study PRJNA508395) | human gut metagenome | isolation source: healthy gut H | host: Homo sapiens | reverse complement strand
ACTGTTCAACGCCCCCGTCCCCAAGACGACGCAAGACAAAACAGACCTTCTGCACGAGCACGGTATCGCGCTATGGGATGTTCTGGCCGAATGCACCATCGAGGGAGCAAGCGGACGGCACCATCGCCGAGTGCGTCCCAAACGACATCGCGTGGCTTTTGGGAAAGGCGCCCGTCGATGGGTGTTTGCACGGGCGCGAAAGCGACCGAGCTCTACCGGAAAATACTGCGTGAGCCCGCCACGCATATGCCGTGCACGCAGCTGCCCTCCACCAGTCCGGCAAACGCCGCCGCCTCCCTCGACAAGCTCATCGAGGCATATCGGGTCATACTGCCGCATTGCCGCGATAAGATCTCAGCTACAGCGTGGGAATCATATTACGCACCGTGCGCGTGCAGGCTTGCCGTCTTCCATGCCAAAGCGTCCGCCCATCGCTCCAAACACCTCAACGAATGCGGGAGAAGCATCGTTTTTCCACATGGCGCTAACGTGAAAGCACGTATCACGACCCTCTATAGGAACCAACTCGACATTGCAGTCGCGACACATCGCATGATGCCCCGCCACCAAGGAAACCCCGAACCCATGCGATATCTGCAGCATCAACGTGCGCATGTCCCGATAGTACAAAGAAATGTTCAGCCCCTTCATCGCTGCCGAGGATTTCCGCAAACAAGGCATGTGACGCCATGACGACGCTCTTATCGGGCCAGATGAGATTATCAAGGGAGCGAATCTCGTCCACAGTGATCGAATCACGCTTCGCCAACGCATCCCCTGCGGGAACGGCAAGGTAATAGCAGTCATCATACAAATCGAACGAATCGTAATGAGCTCGCTCTTCGGGGTCGATATCCATGGTCAAAAGCAACGTCGATGCTACGCTCCATCAACGCCCGCATCAGGTGCCCGTATTCAAGGGAAGTGAATTCAGGGCTAAAGCCGGAACCTCCTCGGCGAACCACTTCATCAAAGCGGGGATCAGGTTAGAGGTGGCATCGTACAAATACCCGACGCGCAGTGGCGCCTTCGTGGTCGAACGCACGTCCATGATGCGCGCCATCGCCGCATCAGCAGCACCCACCAAGTGCTTCGCATCTTCGTAAAACGTCTCGCCTTCCGCAGTGAGCATCATGCGACGGCTCGTGCGCTCGAACAACCTGCATCCCAGCTCGTGTTCGAGCGCAGCGATGTGACGGCTGAGGGTCGATTGGGTGATGAACAGGCGTTTCGCCGTTGTGCTGAAATTCAAATTCTCCGCCAGCGAAACAAATTCACGCAATACGGCAATTTCCATTTGATCCCCTCATCAACCCGCCCTTACGCACGGCAGACCCCAGCAGCGCATCCGAGCACGCAGCGCCACGTTGCAAGCCCCGATGACAAGCCAGCCGTGGCTGAACCTCTGGCTGGCTTGTCATTAGGACACTATGTATACATCTACGAAGGGGAGCTTTTGCAACTCCTTTCCGGTCAGATCGGCAGTGCGTTACAACCCTATGACCACGGCGAGCAAGAAGCACCACAGAACATCGAACAGCACGAACACGACGGACAAAGCCAACCGCCCTTCGCAGTCTCTCGAACGTGTACCACCCCGTGTCATACGTCATGTTCATCGCCGGGCACAACGGCACAAGGAAGCTGCCGGCGATAATAGACCAAAGGCATGAAGGTGGGGGGACGAACGGATTTGACGCTCGAGAGACCGCATACGTAATCAGCGGCGGAAGCAAAATAGCGACCCATGCAGGAGAGATCGGGCACAGCGTAATGCAGCAAGTACAAAACAACGCCGATAAGCAGGAACGACACAAGGACGGGATGTCCATAATGCCGGAGTTCAGGAACAGCGTCGCGATAAAATCAGCAGCTCCCTGTCGACTGAATAGCAGCGCCGATGGACAAGATGCCGCCGAAGAACAGGAACAAATTCCACGAAGCCATGCTTTCGAATTCTTTCCACGTGCAAATGTTCATGCCGGGAATGAACATGAGGATCATACCGAGAAGAGCCACGGAAGTGGAATTGAAAATGGGGAACCAGTTTCCAAGAATCCAGAGGACGGAAGGCCTACGACCAGCACGAGGCACTTGTAATCATGAGTGGTGAATTTACCCGTTTTGAATTGGTTTTCCATCAGCTCGTCGATCTTCTCCCTGAGTAATCTCCTCAGGCGGGAACGCCTTGATAAGGCCAAGCCACGCGACGATGACGCTTACCGCAAACACGGGAACGCCGTACGCCATCCACTTCAGGAAAGTTGATCTCCCTGGCCGGTAGCAGAAGTGAGCAGACCCGCGCCGAGTACATTGAGAGAATGGCCGATGGGAGTCGCGAAGCCGCCGAGTAGAGCCGCAAAGACACGCCGAGCAACAAGCACTTGCCGATATTCGACTTTCCTTTGACGGCGCCGACGATGGCGAGCATGGGCAGCACGAACGACAAAGACAGCGCCACAGCACCCGTATCGGTCATGATGAACGAGATAAGGCCCGTCACCATCATGATGGCGAGAATGAGTTTCCCTCGAGTCAGCGCCCGCAAGAAGGATGAACTTCTTGGTAATGCGCGTTCCCCAGCGAGCTCATCTGCATGAGCGCCGTCATGCAATACACGCCCAAGATGAACCACGTCGTAGTAGTCGTATAGCCTGAAAACGCCTTGCCGAACTCGGGAACGACACCCGACACGAACAGAGCCAAACAAGCCAAAAGGCCGACGACGCCCGTTGCCATGGTCCCGCAGAACCACATGCACACGGCGGACAGCAAAATGCCGATTGCCGTGATTCCCCATGAGTGAGCAGCTCGTTTCCGGGAATGCTATACGAAACAACAAACACCACAATAGCCAGCACCAAACCGACAAGCTGTTTCGTCGTGAAGGCCCGCGCCTTCTCTTTAATCGCTTCAGTCACTTCTATCTCCTTCCTTTTCTTCCATCTCAATTACTCATCCGTCTTCGCGAAGCTGCGCCCCCCAGAAGACGTGACTAATCTGAAAACGCCTAACGCGCACGACGTCGACGACCTTCGGCTTACGCCACCCCCCAAACGTAGCCCAGCAAATAAACCCATAAGACCGCCGCTACGATAAGAACAATCGAGGGGGCCGCACCCGACTTCAACGTATCCTTAAAGCCATACCACCCCGTGTCATACGTCATATTCATCGCCGGGCACAGGGGCACCAGATAACTGCCTGCGATCAAGCACACGATCAAAAACGTAGGCCGATGCTCGCGATGCCCATCGTCTGAGCGAAGACGATCAACGGAGGCAGGAAGATAGTGCACCACGCTGGCGAAATGGGACATAGCGTGTGGATCAGATACAAGAACACGCCTATGACCAGCAGCGCGAGAGCAGAACGGGAAGTCCCAAGATCCCCGAGCTCAAAAACGCATTGGCGATAAACACCGCCGCGCCCGTCGACTGAATCGCTCCGCCGATGGAGAGCACGCCGCCGAAGAACAAAAAGAGATTCCAGCTTGCCAGGCTCTCGAAATCCTTCCAGCCCACGATGTTCATGCCGGGCACGAAGAGCAAAACCATTCCCAACAAGGCAACGGATGTCGCGTTAAACAGAGGAATCCAGTTGCCCGCAATCCAGAGAACGGGAAGAGCGATCATCAAAACGAGGCACTTATAATCGTGCGCAGTGAATTTCCCCGTCTTGAACTGAGACTCCATGAGATCGTCGACGGCGTCCTTCGTGATGCTCTCGGAGGAAACGCCTTCACGAGCGCAAACCAAGCCGCAGGCAGGATCACCAAAGCCACCGCACGCCATACGCCATCCAGCTGAGGTAGCTCACAGTCTTCTCCCGTCGTCTGCTCGAGCAGACCAAGGCGCCGTGGCGAACATGATAGCGAACACGAGCTTCTTCGAATTCGCACCCGCCCATAATATGAACCTCTTCGTAACACGCACGCCGAGCGAGCTTCGCTGCATTAGGGGCTGTCATGCAGTAAACCGCAAGAACAAACCACGCCGTAGTCGTCGTAGCCCGAAAAACGCATCGGAAAACTGCGGGCGCACGCCAAGCACGAACAAGAGCAAGCACCCTAAAAGCCCTACGACCCCGTCGGCATCGTCCCGCAAAACCACATGAACACCGCGCCGAGCAAAAATTCCACACGCGACAAGCGCTTCATGCGTCAGAGCCTCTGTACCTGGCAGAAAATACGCAACGGCAACGGACGCAACGGCCAGCGCCAGACCGACCGCCTGCTTTCGTCGTATACGGACGCGAGGACGCGCCCGCCGTACTTGACCGCATTGTTCCCATGATCCCCTCGCCAACTTCCTCGTAAAGCGGGGCTCGCCACGCAAGCCCCGCCCCCACGCATCGTTCTTCGCGCCAACCTCTATTGCAGCAAATCCACGTTCTATTTCGCGAGCTGTGGCGAGCGGAGGGGCGCTCGCCCATGATCCGTTTCCCCTTAGATCACCCGCATCGCGACGGCGGAATCATACTGGCTCGGCAACGCAAAGCCCAGCGGCTCGTCGAGCTAACGGACGCCCGCGCGCCCCCGCGCCGGGGCCTGGAGCCCCGGCGCACCTGGAACCGAAGGGCATACCAGGAGCTCCCCACAGCGGCGCGCGCGCGCCGCATTTCGGGCACCCTGCATCGTCGGAAGCACCACAGCCCCCGCACTGGGCACAGGGCCCCCTGTTGTCCAATGCCGCAGGTCTGAAACACATTCTCGAAAACCTCTCTTTTCGAAAGTTATATCGAGCCCGGCGCCTGTCCGAAACCACGCCGAGCCCGATGAGATTACAGCGCGTACAAAAGCTGCTTGGGCTTTTTTCGCCAGATCTACGGCGAGGTCTTCGATCTCGCCGATACGAAGCACGTCGGCCTGGCAATGATGCACGCACATCGGCAGCCCGTCATGAGCCGCTGTTCCCGCGCACAAGTCGCACACATCGGTAAACACCGCAAATAGGCGTCCTGCCATTTCTTCGGCGTTATCTCCCATGCGCCCTCATGATGGACCACGACGCCCGCTCGATCGTTGGGCAAATCGTGCGATGTCGCGCACGCGATCTCGCACGTATGACAGCCCGTGCAAAACTCGTAATCAACCAAAATTCCCTTTAGCCATGACCGCTACTCCTCGATCTTGTCGATGGTGACCAACATGTTCTTTTGTAATCGCACCCGAAGCCAGACTTGCCTTGATCGAACTTGAAGAGCATGTTGCAGTTGTATTCAAGCGCCCCGAATAAGCCATCTTCCTCGGAACGGCCCTCGGCCTCAGGGAACCACCATCCGTGGTCAGTGCTCGCGATGCCGGGCGCCATAGTGGAATCGAGCACGACCTTGCGTTTGCACTTTCCGTACTGATTCCTCAAAATCACCCAATCGCCGGTCTTGATATCGAACTTCTCGGCAATGTCGAGAGGCACGAGAACCGTCGGCTCTGGATGCAGCGCGCGCATTCGGGGAATCTGACGATGCTCGGAATGGAACAGCGACCAGTTGCGCGAGCCGGTCGTGAGAACAACCGGGTACTCGGCGTATTCCTCCGGCGTGCGATAAGGGCTGTGCGAGGGCTCTTCGTAAACCGGCAGCGGATCAAGACCGTACCCGCTGTACAGCGAGCACCACAGCTCGATTCGCCCCGTCCTCGTGTTGAAGCCGGGCTTGCCGTCGGCGCGCAGCTTGCCAGTCTTGTATTTGCGGTATTCGAAAGGCAGGTACACAGGCGCCTTCTCGCGAACCTGCTCGAAGCTCATACCCGTTTCCGCGAAAATGCTCGAGAACATGTCTTCTTCGTTATCCCACGGATACGCTTCGGGATTGAAACGCTTGCCCAGCTCGCGATTGACCTGCATGTCGGAGCGCACATCGATGCCCTCGGAGCGACGATCAACCGCGCGGTTGATCGTCTCGGCACGCTGAACGCCGTCGCCGATGCGAATGCCCTGACGCTCCACAAACGAGGCAGCGGGAAGCACGACGTCGGCGAGCTCCATGATGGTCGGAGTCATGAACATGTCGATGGCGGCGACGAACTCAAGCTTATGGAACGCCTCGATGAGATACTCAGGATCGGGCGCGGTATTGACCAAGAAGTTCGTCGTCTGAATCCACGCGCCCTTCATCGGGTGATCGCGTCCGATTTCATCTTTTCCCGGTCATGATGCAGTGGTAGACCTCGTCTGCATCAGCCTTTGGAATACGCATCCGCGACCATCGGAAACTTGGAGTCACCTATGCGATTCGCGCGTTTCTCAGGGTCGAGCAGCTCGCGTCCCCAGCCGTTGAAGTACATGAGGATGTAGTCGGGGCAGATCATACCGCCAGGGTTGTCGATATTGGCGGTAATGGCCTGAATGGAGGTAAACGCATGACCCGCCGCCACTGCGTTCTTCTGCATATCGACGGCAACGCCCCACTGGAACACGCAGCCGTCTGCCGCCGCGATCAGACGCGCCGCCTCACGAATATCGTCAGCCTCAACCCAACACACCTCAGCCACACGCTCGGGAGTCCATTCCTGAACATGCTCTTTAAGCTCGTCGAAGCCATACGTCCAGCAGTCGACGAACTCGTGGTCGTACAAGTTCTCGTTGATGATGACGTTCAGCATGCCCAAAGCCATCGCCGCGTCGGTTCCAGGTCGAATAGGCAAGTGCACCTCAGCTTTGTTGGCCAACCAAATGCGCTTGGGATCGACCGTGATGATCTTGCTTCCGCGCTTCATGCAGTCGACGACCCAATGCCCGTACAAGCCGTCCGAATTTGACTTGATGGGGTTATTGCCCCACACGACGATAAGCTCAGGGACCTTCCATTCGGGGGTTGTCGTAGCGATCGAGGAACTGCTGCGAGTAGTCGCCGACCCAAAACGATCCAGTCACGCACATGGCTCCCGCAACGCGGGGGCCATAGCAGGAATTACCCGACATGCCGAACACGTTGTTCGGGCTTCCAAACGACCACGCGAAACGCGTGATCCACGGCGCGATGTCGCGGCCGGTCCCCTGGAAAAACGCGACGCTCTCAGGCCCGAACTCTTTGCGGAAGCCGTCGAACTTCTCGAAGATCAGATCGTACGCCTCGTCCCACGTAATGGGCTCCCACTCGTCCTTGCCGCGTTTGGAGGGATCGCGTTTCATCGGCGTAGTCAAACGATCCTTGTGGTAGACAGCCTCCATAGCGTCCAAGCAACGAACGCACAGACGACCTTTGTTGAACGGATTCTCGGGGTCTCCTTCCACCTTGACGAGGCTTTCCGTCTTTATCGGTATAAAGAAGAACGCCGCAACCCAAATGGCAGCCCGGACCCGACCATGCGCTTCCGCGTGTGCAGGTAAGCCCGTCTTCCGTCTCGTACCGCCACGGCTTCTCATGCTCGAGCGTCATGTACTCCTTAGCCATACCTTCTCTCCTCTCCTTCTCCTCAAAACCCAAATCTCAAACCTCTTGCCGGGCGTCTCTCTATTCACCGGCAACCGAAGATTCGTCTGCATCGCAAGATGAGCTCCCCGGCGTTTTCGGAAGCGGCCTTCCGCACGCTTCGCATCTCCTTGCATCCGGGGGGTTGCGGTGCTCGCATATGGGGCACATGCCCTCGGGATTGGGTTCCACGCGTGGTACCCGAGCATTTTCCGCAATTCATGCAGCAGTAGCACACACGTCTCACCCTCCCCTCGTCATGGCCGCGAGCAACTCATCGGCGTTCGCTCGATGCGTGTTCAACTATAGGAAAGGCGGAATGGATTGAATTTTGCACTTGCTGCATAGCCGACCGAATGTCTCATCGTTGCGCAATTCGCTTTCGCTATGCGGGAAATGCATAAGCCGCACAACGTTTCATCGCCATCAGTCGGGTAAAATGCCCGCTGATATTCCAATGCGTCCACCTGCCTCGAAAAGGTCAACGGATGCGCAACTGAGCCGGCAGCTGCACGCCCGTCGCCGATAGCTCTCTACCGAATGCTCGATCCGCCGCTAGAGGACAAGCAAGCCCCAAGGAGGCCAGCCATGACGCCAGAGCTTTTCTCTTGCATACTCGTCGGAATCCTGCTTATCGCCGTTGCCGGCAACGTGATAGTCAACAAAAGGAAGGGCGCGAGCCGAGATCGCCCGCAATCTGTCACCATGGAAGCCCGCCCGGCAGATAAATGAATATGTCGGAAGCGATCCCGATAGCAGGTTTATCCGAGAACTTGATCTCGCCCCGCTCAAAATCCTTTCCGACGAGCTCAGCTCCTCGAAAAAAGCAACGACGCAAGCACAAAAATAGACCCCTCGCACGCAACACAGCCGCCGCCCCTGTCCATTTTGCGGTACACGCGAGCTCCCTTCGTCGACGTAGAATCTCATTGAAACCCAGACGAAGGAGACCAGCATGTGCGCATACGAGCAGAACATCGTCATCGATCTTGAATTCAATCCCACGCCCCGAAAAGTCGGGCGCGGCTTGCGCTTCGAGATCATCGAAATCGGCGCCGTGAAGTCGACGCCCAGGGCAACGCCAAAGGGAGTTCAGCTGCTTGGTCAAACCGCAGTACTCGCGGTTCGTCAGAAAAAACATCATCGCTCTTACGGGCATCAAAACCTGCGATGTCAGCCAAGCCCCTATGCTCGAAGAGGCTATCGCATCGCTCGCACGGTGGATCGGCGACGCGTCTTCGCGCATCGTGGCCTGGAGCAAAAATGACCAGCGCCAAATCAAAAAGGGGAATGCGCTCACAAGAGCATCGAGGTCCCACCGCAACTGCGTCGCTGGCTCGACTTGCAGGCGGTTTACCCGCGCGTCATGAACGTCGGCAACGGCCGGCGGATGAAATTGTCCACCGCAGCAGACTGGTACGGCGCGGGCTCGATCAAAGCAGCGCCCACCGCGCGCTCTACGATGCGAAAGTTACTTCCGAACTGCTACGTCAGCTTCTCACCGGCGCCTACCAACAGCAAAAAGTCGCCCTCGACTCCGCCATGGCGAACAGTGCGGAATCGGGCGCGCGTCTGTCCGCCAGCCTCGGCGACGCATGCGCGGGCCTTGCCGCCTTAAAGCAGCAACTCCTCGCGCAGGGTGCCGCCGCCTAAGTCGCGCATCGAGAATCGAGGCGAGGGCGGTGCGCCCCCGCGCGCCCATCGGTACCCCGCTCGGTGCCGAAGCGCAGGGCGCCGCAGGCGGAGACGCAACCGATTGACGTACGCATCGCAAACTACAGGCACAACCGCAGCAAACGAACACGAAGGCGCCGCCTGGACCCTCCAGACGGCGCCTTCCCCAAACGTTATCGCGAACCGCCGCTCGCTTCGCGCACCGCCGAACGCAGAGCGCGTGCGCCGAGCACTTCGCCGGCCGCTACTCCTCGTCGAACATGTCCTTGCTCAAACCGCACACCGGGCACACCAATCCTCGGGAATGTCCTCCCACTTCGTGCCGAGAGCAATGCCAGAATCGGGATCGCCCAGCTCTTCGTCGTACACATATCCGCACGGGCACACATACTTCTTCATGGAAGCCTCCTATCGCTTCGGTAAGACGTTCGCCTTAGCGCACACTCTAACACGCAAATCGCAGCCGGGAAACGAGCCTCCCGAATGTTTACAACCAGCAGAAGCTCACGCAGCCACGCCGTCCGCGCCCCATCGCGCGTCCCGGCGACCGTACCGTCAGCGCGCGGAGAAGAACCTCAGATAGTTGCCGAATCGGCTTTCCAGCATGGCTTTGAAACAGCGCACATAGTTCAGCTGCGACGCCAGAAGAGGGCTCTCCCGTCCAGCAGGAATCCAACGGTAACCGTCTGCGTCGGAATGACGCGCGCGAACGCAGGAGCCTCCTCCTCGGCGCCCATCACCCCCCGACGCGTAGCGCGAGAACGTATCGCCGAACGTCACCGCATGCCCCCCGCAACCATCTTCCCGATTTGCGCTGCATTTGAAGAGTGCTGAGCGATGCGCGCGGTGCAATCGGGACGGCTGGCAAACAACCGATCGACCACAAGGTTCAGCACCTGCTCGTTGTAATAGGCGATCGGATAACGCGACAGCTCTTCGACGGTGATGCTGCCGCCGCCTTCCCGTAAAAGCGACGAGTCGCCCATGGCCAAATGTCGGTCGAGAACATCGGTTCGAACCACACGCGCGCATCATCCTGGCGGAAGTCGACCAAAGCACGCTCCTCTTCGAGCAGCGCCACGAGCGCGAAAGATTCCAACCGCCCGACACGCACCGCGCTCAGCACTTCGTCTAGATCGATCTCGCACAACGCATTCGGAAAGCCCGCTTGAAGCCATAAGGGGCTCCAACGTGTTGAACAGCGTGTTGCAAACGTAGGGCATCGCCCTTATCTCCAATTCATCGGGTTGCGCGTACGCATTCGCGTCAAGCGCCAGACGCCCAAGCTCTTCGAGCATGTCCCCTTTCGACGCCGCGATGCGCTCAGCATGCCGCACCACGATCTCGCCGGCGCGCGTCAGCCTCACGCCTCTCCCCGAGCGTTCGAAAATCGCAACGCCCAACTCGGTTTCCAGGTTTTTCAGAGCCTTGCTCAAGCCCTGCTCCGAGACGAACACCTCATCTGCCGCACGCGAAATAGACCCGCGCCGAACGACGGCCAACACGTACTCAAGCGTCTCCACCCTCACAGCCAACACCCCCTGCGACGAGCATACACGCATCGCCGTTCCATTAACAACCTTTGGTTGTCGAATACGCTGGAAACGTTGCTGGCGAACCCTCTTCCAAGGTCGTACAGTCAAACCAGATCGGACATTTCTCCAACATCAACCGCCGTCGGCAAACGCCCGCGAACCCGACGAGCGGATTCTCATCCCCGCGCCCCTGCGCGCGGAAGCGCTCGACAAAGCGACCGCCGCAGCGTCGAGCAGCCTGGGCAATCGCGACACAGCGCCCTTCGGGGACGGGCGCGGAGAGGAGGAGGGCGTCGAAGCATCGGCGGATCACGCGCACGTCAGGCAGATCAAAGAGAGGAGAAACGATGGCAGAGAAGATCACCAGAACGGTATGCACCACCTGTCACGCACGATGCGGTGTGCTGGTTCATTCAGACGAAAACAACCAGATCACCAAAATCGAAGGCGACCCGAACATGCCGAAATCGCAAGGCACCCTGTGCGGCGCAGGAATGTCGCAACGCGAGATCCATAACAACACGAGCAACCGTCTGCTGTACCCCATGAAGCGCGTCGATTGGGATCCCAACGGCGAACGCAACCCGCAAAACCGCGGCAAGAGCGAGTTTGAGCGCATCTCGTGGGACGAGGCCCTCGACATTCTGGCAAGCGAGTGCAAACGCTTGGCGGCCGAGTACGGTCCTGAATCCATCATCACCGGCCAAGGCACCGGCCGCACCACCAACCACTGGCACATCCGCCTGAACTCCTCGCTCGGCATGGCTTCGTGGGGCCTTGTTCCCACCCACGTGTGCCTGATGCCGCACATCGTGCCCTTCGCCTTCACCATGGGCCAAACCTCCGGCGGCGCGGGCGACATCTTCGGCGCGAAGACCATCGTCTTATGGGGCCAGAACCCCTCGATGGAGCGCGCGTGGGCCAAGGTGGTCTACGACAAGCAGGCCAACGACGAGGACTTCAAACTGATCGTCATCGACCTGCGCTTCCACGACATGGCAAAGCACGCCGACCTGGCCATCCAGCCGCGCCCGGCACCGACGGCGCCATCGCGCTTTCGGTCATCCACGAGATCATCGAGAACGGCTGGTACGACAAAGAATGGGTGGAGAACTGGACGTACGGCTTCGACGCATTGGCCGAGCGCGTGAAGGACATGACGCCGGAATGGGCCGCCGAGCTGGCCTGGATCGAACCCGATGAGATCCGCGAGCTGGCGCATCCTGGGAACGAACGGCCCCGTGAGCATGTGCGTGGGACTCGGACCCGGCTGCATGCACACCAACGCCATCCAAAACGGACGGGCCATCGCGTGCCTGAACGGCCTTCTGGGCTACATCGACGTCGAAGGCGGCATGCAGTTCCCTGCAGGCAATCGACGTCATGCTCGACGACAAGATCACGTTATGGAACGGCATCGATCCGAGCAGCCCCGACGTGTTCACCTACGGCGGCGAGAAACACCCGCTGTACAAAGCATTCGGCCGTTCGAACGACCCCAACACCGTGTTCAAGGCCATGATCACCGGCGAGCACGCCCCGTGAAGGCGTTCATCGCCATCGCCAACGACCCGCTTCTGTGCTATGAAGACGCCAACCTCACCTACAAGGCCCTGACCTCGCCCAACCTGGAGTTCGTGGCTTCGAAGGACTTCTACATGTCGCCTTCCACCAAGCTTGCCGACCTCATCTTCCCGTCGGCGGACTGGTCCGAGCGCTGCACGTACGACGAAGAGCTCGACGGCAACATGCTGTTCACCTTCGACCAGGCAGTCGAAGCTCCCGACGAGTGCAAAGACGACTGGTGGTTCTTCCTGCAGTGGGGCAAGCGCATCAAGCCCGAGGACTGGCCGTGGGCAAACGAGAAGGAAATGGTGCTCTGGCGCTTCAAGACCTTCTACAACCTCGACATGACCTGGGAAGAGTTCCAGTCCGAGCCGTTCCGCAACACCGATCCCAGCATGACGGCCACAGGCGAGATCGAGCGCAAGCGCTACGAGACCGGCGGCCTGCGCCCCGACGGCAAACCGGGTTCAACACGCCCACCGGGCGCGTGGAGTTCTGGAGCGACACCATGGCGGCGTTTGGGTACGACCCCATTCCCGACTACACCGAGCCGTTCGAGAGCCCGCTTTCCCAGCCCGAGCTGGCCAAAGGAATACCCGCTCATCGCCAGCACCGGCTTCCGCGTGTACTCGTTCTTCCACTCCGCGTGGACGAACATCCCCTCGCAGCGCAAGCTGTACCCCGATCCGTTCGCGCTGATCCACCGGACGACGCGCAAAACCTACGGCATCACCGACGGCGAATGGGTGACCATTTCCTCACCGCGCGGCAAGATCATTTCGAAGGCCCTCATCACACGCGAGACGAAGAAGGGCGTAGTGTGCATCCCGCGCGCAGGCTGGCGCGACGAGTGCCCCGAGCTGGGACTTCCGGCTACGGCTGGGACAAGGCCAACGGCAACATCTTGGTTCCCTCCGAACCCAGCGAGCCGGGCTACGGAGCCACCCCCCATGCGCTCCTCGCTGTGCAAGATCGAAGCTGGAAGAGGTGATCTGTAATGAAGAAGCGCGTTGACGGCAACGGCATCGCCATGCTCATCGATCTCGACGACTGCCTCGGATGCTTCGGATGCGAGGCGGCGTGTCGAGAAACGCACCGCTACCCCTACGACGAGGACTGGATGAAGCTGATCCGCCGCGAGCCTTGGCTGGTCGACGGCAAAGCTGCGTCAGTACCACGTTCCCGCACCGGTTCTAGACAAGTGCGGAACCTGCTGAAGCACAGGGCGGCAACCCCCTGTGCATGTCAGGCTGCCCCACCCTTTGCGCTGAAAGTCGGCCCCTTCGAAGACATCGTGAAGGAATCCGAAGGACGTCACTGCGTCATCTATCGCGCATAGTCACGCAGCCCGATAATTACGGCTTAAACGACGCGGGCCGAACGCGCTCGACAAAAGCCCTCGGCCCGCCCTCGTCTTGAATAAGCACGGAAAGCGCAACACGTCAACCTCTTGCGCTCAGCAGACCGACCCGCCTTTGCACTGAAGATCGGCTCCTTTAGAAAAAGGCGGCGAAAAAATCCCAAATGCGCCATCTTTCAAATGCAGGAGAGCGATGCGCGAGCCCGTCAGGAAAGCGCTCCGTCCATGGGCAGGGAAAAGCTCGCTGTCACGCCTCCGTAAGGATTATTCTCCAAAACAATAAAACCATCGTGAGCTTCCACGATCGACTTGCAAACGGCAAGCCCCAACCCCGATCCGCACGAACCGTCTAGAGGAAACGCATCCCCCCGATTGAAGACGGCTGAGAACAGTGCCGATCTGGTCAGGAGTAAGGCCTCCTCCATTGTCGGCGACGGACACGACGAGCATCCCGAGCTTTCTGCCCGCTTTTATCGAAATAACGGCATCGGGATAAGTATGAACGATCGCGTTATCTATAAGGTTGACCAGCACCTGCTCGATCAGCCCCTTATGCAAAGGAGCGACCAGATCCTCGTCTTCGAGGGAAACCTCAATGCGATGCGAGCCGAGGGAGTTCGACACTCGCTCGACCGCATCGGCTATAAGGGCGGCGACGCGCACGGGCTTCTTGCTCAGATCACCTCCCTGATCCTGAACGCAAACGATACTCATCAGCCCGTCAACGGTTTTCATGAGACCCCGCGCATCCGATTCAACGGAATGTAGCGCATCTGCGGCTTTCTCGCCCATCGCGGCATCGTCATCAATCTTCATATGCTCGATAGTCGAAACAATATGAGCCAACGGATTTTTCATATTGCTCGAGAGACGCTGCGCAGCAGATTGGTCTTGAGACGTTCGTACTCGTGACGAATTCTCAGAATCGCGCGTCGCATCCTCGAGTTCGTTTCGCTCAAGGACCACGACGGTCTGGGCTATGGCAGAATCCAACAACATCCGATCAGAATCTTCGAGGGACCTGCGGAGCAGTCGATGGAAACGATGCCGAAAGTGCGGGATTTCGCCTTAAGCGGCAAATACAAAGAAACTGCTATCGGGATAATCCGTCTCCCCCGCTCCCGCAGGGCAACCCGCTTCGAAGCAAAGCCGAGCAGCCCGATCGCCTTCTTCGGGGAAATCAAGCGAAACGTCAACGTGTCGCTTGATCGCCAAATGTAGCGAACGCTCCACCTTCTGGCATGCATCTTCCGCTGACGATGAGTTGATCAGGCTCGATCCCATCTTGTTCAACAGGACGAGAATCCGCTCGTCATGCTCCGATCTTTCGAGTTGCTTTCTAAGGCGGACGGTAAGCGACCCGAGAATGAGCGCCACCATGACAAATACCGCACACGAGAGAAAAAACCCTGGGTCATAGGCGTGCATCTGAAAACGCGGCTCGATAAGAAGAAAATCGAAAAGAACAGGATAGGGCAACGCCGAGGAAAACGCCCCAGAAAGGCGAGTTCGTCTCGATCACGATGATAACAATACCAAGCGTGAACACGAGAAAGGAATTCTCGGCCTTACGCCGGCAAGATCGAACCCATACGCCGTGAGCATCCCGACGACCAGCAGAAGCACAGCGACGAAAGCGTGCGCCAGCGTTACTTTCCCACAGCAAAAGAACCCTTCACGTCATCACTCATCTCAACGAGCTTCCTTTCCTCGAGAAAGGCGATCGGATATCGCAGCCCTCGCGATCGACCCCATTTTCCAAAAGCCCAAAAACACTGGAATGATCTCGAGCCTTCCAAGCAGCATGCCCGCAGACGCCGTCCAAAGAACAATCGGAGAAGAATCTGCGGTGATAAAGCCAATGCCAACCCCGACATTGCCAAGGCAAGACGCAGACTCGAACGCAGCCTCCTCGAGCGATGCGCCGGCGAGAGCGAAGACAAAGCTTACGATAACGAACATGCCGAGGAACAAAAGCGCATACGCGAACGCCGCCCAGCACTCCTCGTCCGTGCAATCGATCCTCTTCCCGAAACGGCTGATTTTACGACTGTAAATGTTGCGACGATGCCCAAAGCCATCTCGCAAGGTCCAAAAAGACCCTTGACTATGACCACGATGCGATACATCTTGATGCCTCCGGCGGTTGAACCCGCCTCGGACCCTAAAAACATAAGCATGATAAACAGCAAAAGCACAGCGGAAGGATACGCGGCAAAAAGAATCCACGGCCTGAAAGCCCGTCGTCGTGATCACCGAAACAACATGAAGCAGGGAATCAAGGCCGACGCGCCACAACGGATCTTGCGACCCATCACCGACGATGACCAATCCAACGACAAGAGAAACCGCTAGAACGACACCGTAAAACGCCTTGGTCTCCGCATGATGGAAAAACGCCTTCACATTCCCTTTGAGCAAAAAGATAGAGCGCTAAGAAAGTTCGTCGCTCCCAACATCATAAGCACGATGGAAACAACCTCGATGGACGCGCTTTCATACGCACCGACACTCGCGGACTCGACGGCGAAACCACCCGTTGATACCGCCGATATGGACATGTTCACCGCATCGAAAAGAGGCATCCCGCACACAACGTAGGCGAACACGCCGACGGCGATAACGCCCGTGTAGAGAGCGAGAATCATGCGAGCCGTCCCCGCAACGGACGGCAGAAGACGGTCGGTATGACCCTCGGCGTTGTAGATTCTCAAAACGCCGTTATCGCTCACAAGACTCGCCAAAACAAGAAGGGAGGCCGACACCTCGAAGAAGTGCATCATCGAACGATGCAGCAACATGAGATGCGAACACGACGCAACATCCACAATCGAAAGCCCCGTGGTGGTCAAGCCCGCGTCGCTTCAAACACCGCCTGAGGCAACGTATAATCGCCAGTTGCTATGAAGGGCAACGCGAAAACCGCCCACAGCGCAGATCCAAAGCGGTAATGGCAAAGAGCGTCTTCGCTTTCTTCAAGCGGCCCTTCTCAAATCCTTTTGATCGACATGAAGCAAATAAGGTACCCGAGTAACATAGCTCCCACGCCGGAAAGATAAAACAAGGCGCGAGGACGCGCTCCTCAGGAAAAAAGAAGCGTGAAAGGGGAACCATGACGATCGCGCCCGCGAATATGAAGGCATAACCGACATAACCCGCACACAGTCGTATGCCCGATGCGCGCTCGACAATTGGGACACCCATCCGAAATCAGATCTCCCTGCTCACGGAGCGAGGAACTATATCGCTCGCTTTGACAGATCCGCCCGCAATTTCATCTGACCGAAGTCGCCGCCTAAAGCGGGATATATCTCGCGTTCAACCTCCACACATGTTCTCGATAAGCGCTTCGACCGTGGATGCTTCCTTCAGCGCTTCGGAAATAATGAGCGTCTCGTTGAGAACAATCGATATGCCAAGCCGCTTGAACACTGCGACGTTTTGCGGATCAGTCACGGTGCAAACCGTTTTCGCAACCCCATAAAAACGTTTCACGGTTTGGCATATGACGAGGTTGTCGGCATCGCTTGAAGCAAGCGCCACGAAACATCGAAGCCTTCTATCTCGGCGCCGTCGAGCACATAGCGCTTAGTCGCATCTCCGCAAACAATGGGGATGTCGTGGCATGAAGCCAAGTACTCGCAAAAACCCTCGTCTTGGTTTATGACAACAAGGCGATGCCTTTCCCGCTTAAGTGATCCGATGAGAAAATCCGCGTGGGACTTTCCCCCCGCTATAGCGATCTTCACGCAATCGCCTCCCCTGGCAAAAGCCCTTCAAGCGAGAGAAATCTCGAGAGACACAGACGATGCGGGCAGATAGACTCTATGTTGTAGGGGGCGAGCAAAGAAGCTTTCTCATCGTCGTCAAGACGCGCGTACACATTCTCGACGCTGAATAACTCACTAGCGATTTCGGCGGCGAGAATATTACCCGAGTCACTGTCGGTGCAGGCAACGACAATATTGGCGTTCGTTATTCCGCATGATTTGAGTACTGCGGCACGCGTCCCGTCCGCCGTGACGGTGTACCTCAAAACGATCATCGAGCCTATCGAATGCCCGCGGCGACTTATCGATTACGGTAACGCCGCACCCTCGCGAGAGAGATCTCCAGCAAGCATCGAACCCAGCCTGCCGCAACCTATGATGATCGCGGTTTTCCTCTTGCGCATGAGCCCCGCTCCTTAATCGTACCCCTTGAAAGCCCCTCGCACCGGCTCGGCACCGCAAGAGACCGCATGTTTACGGATCTCGCAATAATAGCCCTGCTCAACATGCAGTCAATACCTTAATCCGTCGCAGGGCGCATTTACCGTCGCATCCGATAATCCGAAGAGCGACATCCTGAGCCTCCCACGCAAACAGATCATCACGGCAAAGCGCCGTCTCCTCAGCAATCACGCTATCATCACCCCAGCCCGCTGAGCCCGTCGAACAAGCCCGTAACCACTGAACATGCGCGCCTTCATGTCGGCGTACGTTCATGGAAGCGTACATGCCATGAACCCGCATGTGGCTCCGTCATCCAAAGCCTCATGCTCGACAATCACGTTCGGTTCCTTCTCACCACGACGCCTATAGCACAAGTCGGAATATGTACTGCGGCAATTCCGCTCGTTGCGCGGACTGGATTTCTTCAGGAAATCGCAACGCAAGCATCACGCAAGCTCGCCGAAAAAGCCCCGCGTTTTTCGGCGAATAGAACCATCGACGAACGCCGCGTAAGAAAACGGGCAATGGCCTTACGCGATGGTCTCAAGCGCGTCTTCCACCGAATCGGCCATGCTCTTAGCGCGCGGTCCGTTTCTGAACCATCGCCGCAAATCCTCAAGCGTTGAACCCGCGGCGTACACCCTGTGCTTCCTTCCGCTCTTCGAAAGCACGGTGCAACGATCCCCGCTACCGCTCCCCTCGACGGAGGTGATCCTCTTGACGTAATCACGGCGGAACGCCACCACGCGGGCATTGCTTATGTCGACGAACCAGCCATCATCCTCGTGCGTTGTTCGGTAGCGCCCCGAGCGAGCATCTCCTTCCAAAGTCAAAGCCAAGCTCACGCTCCTGCTGTCCGAGCACGTAAATCCCACGCAGCGGCATGATCAGCATGAACAGCGGAAGGGCGATGCCGACGAAAACGATCAGGAAAGGGACGAAAGCCAAGGGATCGCCGTCCCAACGCCGCCGAACGCGCACATGAACACGAGCAGCACCGACGACGCAACGGCTATCCCCATGAGAACCATCGCCAAAGGCCGTATCGCCGCCCAGCAAAGCCGCCATTTCGTCATAGGGCCCTCGACCGCATCGGCAACCTCGACGCCCTCCCTCGGCGAACCGCGCTAACAGATTCGACACGCACGTGCTCTCGAGGCTCACCTTGGCGAACTTGACTCCCTCGGCAAATACCGTAAGCGACCGCATCTGCAAGTGAACCTCGGCGCGATCGATCTGAGAAAACGCGACGCTGCGGCGTCGGCCGATCGCGGAGCGCGCCGTGACGACGTCTTCAGGCCACGTCAATGCGCGGCGTGGTCATCATCGCCCAAACGAACAGGAACACGAGCGCCAGCCCGTGACCGAGCCAAACAAGCTGTCCGTCCCAAATGCCCTGAGAAAGACCCTCCACACGTACACGCCCGTCATTACGACTTCAGCGACTACGGCGCAGATCATGATGACAAGTCGAGCGGCGAGCGCCTGCACGGTAAACGTCTTCAGGCTTTTTTTCGCCGCACGGCGGCGCTTTTCGCCGCATGACGAGCAAATCCATGCCGTAGCCGACCCAACGACAAGAACAAGCACCGCAGCACGCAAGGCGGATTCGAAGAAGCTATCCATGGGGCCCCGTCGAGGTCGGTTTTCATCGATTGGAGCATCTTACCAAACCCTTCCGCCCCCAAAGCGCAGATACACCGCCCGTTCTTCGATATACGGCGCAAGATGTCCGAAAGATCGGACTCGCGCACAATGCCTTTCGCGAGAAGATACGGCGTGACCCCTCCGTCGGACACCGAAACGAGACACTTCAATGAAAGATGAGACGTTCAGCCGATTCGCCTTGTGCGTTTCAGATCACTACAACAGAATCGGATTCGCCGTTCTGTGCGACCTGGAATGCAAAACGCTGGTCTACAGGAACGCGCGAACGCGCACGATGCTCGAGCGAATAACCATTGCAGCGGGAAGGCAAAGCGACTACGCGGCGGGCACCGACAAGCGCGCAGCTTTGCGACTACCAGGGGAAAGATTTCATTCGCGCGTTTCAGCTTGCCGACAGCGACGTAGAAAAGCTCTCCCAAATGCTAAGAATCCGCGATTACACCCGCTTCAAGCAGTTCTGCGCGAACTTCACGCTAAATGGAGACATCGAACGGGCTCGCCTCGGAAAGAGAATCTGCTCGTCAGCTTCGAGGGCTATACGAGCACGCCCTGCCGCTTCCCTTCTCATCGACGACTATCACAGCTGCGGCCTTACCCTGCCGCCGTTCGACGAGCTGAGGCATTGGGTCATGGACCGGTTCGACCTTTGATGCTGCCGGGTGCAAACCCCACCGAGAAGACGCCGCACGCGAGCACCGCGGCGCGAAGCTGCGGGTAGACGCGCGCAGGCAGCGGAGCCGTGAGCAGTCGCGAACGGCGGAACCGCCGCAAACGACGGGACCATGGGGCGGCGTGCGGGAAACGGAACCGCGGGCGGCGAGGGGCGCACGGGCGACGGAGCGATGGGGCTCGATCGCCGCTCGCCCGCGTTCGCCCACACGCAAACGGCACGTCGCAACGAAGAGCCGGAAACCACGAGCTCAACTGGTGAGATAATCAAGAACACATACCGCACCCCTGATGACGAGAGGTATGAGAGGGTGCTACGTGTACGCGACAGATCCCACGTTGCGAGATTACCTAAAACCCGTACCCAAGAGGCATACCAATACGAGGTGGCGTCGGTATAAACAGCAAGCGATCTGCTTCGCGCGAGCAAACGCAAACGACCCGACCCTCCATTGCAGCGCTGTTAATACGCGTTGCTTGCAGCAACGGCTTGCCTCACGCCAAACTTTCCGCAACGATCGGTTCGGCGAGAGAAAGGCACCCCTAAGCTCAGCGAGAACATCAAAACCTTCAGGAAGGCGAAGGGCCTTTCGCAAGAGGAGCTGGCGATTAAGCTCAACGTCGTGCGGCAGACGGTGCCGAAGTGGGAGCGGAGCCTTCCGTGCCCGATTCCGAGATGCTCATCTCCCTCGGAGAGGCGCTCGACGTTTCCGTCGGCGCTCTTCTGGGGGTAACCGCCGCAGCACCTGAGCCGAACAACCTCGAGACGCTCGCCGGGAAACTCGAGGTCGTGAACCTCCAGATCGCGCGGATGCAGGCCGCCAAACGACGCATGGCGCGCAGGCTGCTCATCGCACTTGCCGCCGCCTTGGCGATCGTGTTCGTCGCTCTCGCCGCCGTCGACGGCTCCTACCTCGACTGGAACCCGCCGACCCCGAAAAGCGCCGTCGCCGCGACGATACTCCATGGGTTCGAATGGCTCTACGTGCGCATCGCCCCGCTCGCTTTCATCGGCGCCGTCGCAGGCGTAGTCGCCTTGCGGCCGAAAGCGTGAGGGAAGAGCAGCTTACTTGGGAGGGTCGCTCCGCGCGCAGGCTAGAGTCTCTTACGGTCGCCCCGAGCGCTATTTAGGACATTGTCCGAGAATGTCCTAAATAGGGACCGCCGATGTCCGCAGCCGCCCGGTACACGCCCCAAGGAAGAGAAAGACCAGTGGGCTCCTGCTACGCTGACGCCCAGGCGGCGTCCGTGCGCGCTCGGCGCGCGCGTCGAGCGAGAGGTGCAGCCGGTACATGAGCACGCGGGCGATAGGCTACGCAACGAGTGCCTCAACGGCGAAGGAGACCGCAAAATTACGGGGTCAACGGAGGAAGAAATGCTCGATGGGTTCGGAGCGATACATGCCCGGCGACTATCCAGGGCGCGATGATGGTGAGGATCACCGACATCATACACCGTGGAGAGGATATTCACGAGGATGCGCGCGTTGTAGGAGTCGCCCTCCTTGAGAAAGCGCGCGGTCACCCACTCCGCCGGACGGTACGTGATAAGCACGCACGCGATGACGGCAAGCCAGACGAAGGGCATGGAGCGGAGAGCCGAAGCCCACGAGGAGAACGAAAATCCTATCTCGAAGCAGGAGATAACGGGAGCGATGATGTTGACCGAAATCACCGAGACGACCGCCATGAAGAGGCAAAACTCCCGCTTGTTGCGGGAAGACGCATATGGTACTGCAAGCAAAGCTCCTTTCGACGCGTGCAAACAAAAAAGCGCAGGGCACATTGATGCCCTGCGCTGAACCGTTATACGCGCTAAAATGACCTGATCATTATCCCACGCTGCTGAAGACGAGTCACAAAAAACGACAAATCACCAAGCGCGGGCGTGATCCGTCCAAGCTACAGCAGCCAGCATCCCGTATTCAGCCCCCATCCATTCCGCAGATTGGAAGGCGTAAGCCGCGAACCCCTCCGTCGCGCCCGGCATCTCGCAAAGAAGCTCGTAAAGTCGCGCATCGGGACGCCACGGGTTTGCCTTCCCGAGGAAAACCCTTGCTGTCAAGATCCGCGAGGGCGTCTTCCACGCCGACGAGCTCCGCCCACCTTGCTGCAAGAAGGAGGGCGTACACCGCGGGAATCCAAGCCGTAGCAACCCAGCGAGTAGCCGTCGTTCACCTCGACGAGAAACGTCTTCCCACCAGGCGTAACGCCGAGGTCGATCGAACAACCGGCAGGCGCATCGGGGTCGGCAGCGTAGGTTTTTAATGATGTTATTCACCACATCAACATCGGGCCAAACGTGAGGGTCGCCGCGATAGTGGCGCGCTCCTACAAGCGAGCCGCGCCGAATGAACAGTCGACACTCGGAGGCAAAATCGACGGGATCGCTGCAATATGCCCGGTAGTCATCCCCGCGCGAAGCGTGTTCGACGAGATCAGCCATGTCATTCGCAACAACACCCGAGAGTTCCTTCTCGTTTAACGGCTTTACGAACAAAGGCAGATCCCGCTCCGTGATTTCGCCCACGGAAGCCTCCCGCACCTTGCGACCAAGAAAAACGCGAGGGGCTTCGGGTAGTCGACGGACGGCGGCACGACGCATCGCGCCGCGCAGGCCACAGCCGCCCGCGCCCTTGCCTGCCGGGTCGACACCCGCGTTCGCCATCGCCGCTTGTGTCACGCAGCTGCCGAACCGACGCCCGCAGCCGCCATCCCCACGCATCCCCCACGCACGTCGTACAATTGCCGAGTAACCCCAGAGCGACTACTTGGGAGGCGAGAATGCCGATAAGGAACGCGAGCGCAGAGGACGCCGGGCGCCCTCTTGAGCATCTACGCGCACTACGTGGAAAGCACCGCCATCACGTTCGAGCACGACGTTCCGACGCCCGAGGAGTTCAGACGCCGCATAGAAAAGACCTTGGAGAAGTACCCCTACCTCGTCTTCCAAGAAGGCGACGAGATCGTCGGCTACGCCTACGCGGGCCCTTTCGTGGGTCGTGCGGCCTACAGCCGCTCGTGCGAATTGAGCGTCTACCTCGCACGCGATGCCAGGGGCGAAGGCCGCGGCCGCGCTCTTTACGAGGAGCTGGAGAGAAGGCTCACCGCTGAAGGCATTCTTAACCTTTACGCCTGCATAGCCAGCCCTATCGCGGAGGACGAATACCTCACGCACGACAGCGAGCGATTCCACACCCACCTCGGCTTCAAGAAGGTCGGGCACTTCCACCAGTGCGGCTACAAGTTCGGACGCTGGTACGACATAATCTGGATGGAGAAGATCATCGGCAAGCACATCTAACCTGGTCGCAGTCCGGCCATATGGATGAGCGCGTCCCGCAGGCTCCACGCGCACGATGCCGCGTACGCCTACCTGGTCGAGGCCTGGCGATGTGAGCCTTTTGCCATCCACCAGGCATGATTTTGGTCGAGAATCGGCGTTATGAGCGATCAGGGGGTCTTCAGGACGAGCTCCTCCGCCCGAATCGCTCACAGCGCGCCTTCAGCGGCCACGGCAAGGCTCATATCGCGGCATTTCGACCAGGCCGATGTTTCGCCCATCCACATCCCGAACGCATGAACCATGCAGCAATTCTGCAGCTCCCTAGATTTGCGCTCTACCAGATGCGAACGCTCTCGGCGAACCCGCGGGAAGTCCATTGAGAGGCACGTGATCGCTTCCAGCAGCGGCCTTCCCATCAGCTGCTTTCATACGACCCGACTCCGTTTTCCGAGCGCGAGATCGTGGATCCGTTCACCTACGGCGGCTCTTGTTGGTAATAGGCGAGCCACTTGGCAACCCATGGTTTGTTCCATACCCTGCGGTAAAATGCTGTTCTAACACCTCGACCATCCAGGAGCATCAATTGCCTAAGACGCTGAACTCGCTCATGAAGCATCTACGCGACAGCGGTATCGACATCAACGGCTCAACGCAGAAGCGCCGGCTCAAGAATATCGGCTACTACCACGGTTACAAGGGCTACCGTTTCGCTGGCAACGCTGCAAACAGGCTTCCACTTACGGACTTCTCGCAGGTAGCCGCCCTCTACGACTTCGATACGCAACTTAAGGCGCTGTTCTACCCGCGTGTCATGTCAATCGAAACCGCGCTCAAGAACTACACTTTGAGGCCGTGATCAAGGACGCAAGGTCCGGTGTCTTTTGAGGACATCTGGCGAAAGAGCCTCACTGATTATCGTACCTACACGGGAAGAGCCTACAAGAACGCATGGGACAGGCGGCAGCGGTTACGCGGTGAGATCGACGGGATAATCTCCTACAACCACAAGAGCCGCGACGTCATAGGCCACTTCCGCGATGCCGACAAGGACATACCCATATGGGCTATCTTCGAAGTGATGACCTTGGGCAACTTCGGCTCGTTCTACGATTGCCTCGATCGCCGCGTGAAGACAGAAATTGTGCGCGATCTCGGCATGCCGACAAACCTCGATTCCGAACTGCGGTTGAAGGATATCATCTTTTTGCCCTCAAGGACTTTCGCAACGCGATAGCCCACAACGGCGTGGTGCTCGATGTTCGCTTCCAGTCGGGTTCGATCAACACCGGCGTCTCACAGCTGCTCAAGCAGGAGACCGGCGTGGGTAAGACCGATTTCACCGACATAACCGACTACGTCGTTCTGCTCGTCTATCTTATGCGCCGCATGGGATTCACCAAGACGGAGTGCAAGCAGCTGATCGCTGGGTATGAGGCCATCGTCGAACGGTACCGCGCAGAGCTTCCTTCAACGTGTTCTCGCGGATCATCAAAACCACAGCAAGGGGCAAACTTTCCGCTCTCCGCCGGTTTGTGAGCAACGGCTGAACGAAGGCCTAAAGGCTTGATGGACGTGGTAGAATGTAAGCCAATAGCGGTGAAAGGTTTCGGCCGACACCTGGAAAAGCCCGATGCGTCGGGCTTTTCTTATGCCTTAATTCAAGCGCGAGATAAGTATCTCGGGGCTATAGGACGGAATCATGAGGGCGTTCGTCGCCATGCGCCACTTCCTAGCCGAAGACGCCACCCTGCTTGAGCGGCTGCGCGGCGTTGAGTTGAATCAGGCGGCGTTTCAGCGCTTCGGCATAGACCTCATCCAAGACGAGGAGCTGGCGAAGATGCTCGTCGCGAAGTTAAAGCTCCTCGACGAGCATCAAACGGCTTGAGCGTCGTCCAGCCTCTTGCCGCAAGCCCTAAAGCTCGAACATAATCGCCGAAAGCCTCGTGAATCAACGAGTCAAAGCAGGTCTGAGAGATCTGGACGCATGCAACAAAAACCCTCCGAAGAGGGGCTGAGGTTTTGGTCGCGGGGGCTGGATTTGAACCCACGACCTCCGGGTTATGAGAATCCTTTTACAGTGGTCAGATTGTTTCACGATTGCCTATTTCCGCAGGTCAAAAGCCCGTCAAAAAAAAATCCTGATACCCATGATGTTTCAGGATGTTTCAGCATTTTCGCCCAAAATTAGCCCAAATTTGCCCATAACAGTGCGTTTGCGTACTGTGACCGAAGACGGGAAAAGAAGACCGTATCAGACGCTTGACAAGGGGTGTCTCGAACGGCGGTCCTCTTTCCCATGAAGACGAGAAGGGAAAGGGCAGACGATGTCAGGAAAGAAGCTCATTATCCGGCATAGGGTCGATCGAGAAGACGGGCAAGAAGAACACCTGGCGCATCAGGGTATCGCTCGGCAAGGACCCGTGACGGGCAAGTACAGGAAGTCGCCCAGCCGCACCGTCCACGACACCAAGTCGGAGGCGGCCAAAGGCGCTGATGGACTACCACGCCGAGCTCATGGACCCCTCCGCCATAAAGCCGAGCGACATTACCGTCGGAACTACGCCGCCGGTTCCACGAGGAGCGCGAACACGAGTTCAGGAGCCCGCTCGCGTGGAACAGGGAGTCCTACGAATCAAGTGGATATCCTCGTTTTTCGGGGCGTACCGCCTGCAGGGCCGCGACACCTTCACTGAGCTGTACTCTTTTTCGGACGCGTACGCCCGAGGGAGGGCGTGCAGAATTTCGGCATCCGAGAAAGAGGGGCCCCACGGGACAGAGCCCGGCGACCAAGCACGCCGACGAGCTCGGGCGGGAGACCGCCGACCACGTCGTCCCGTCGGGCGGGCCGATCGCCGAGTGCCGCCGCGGGCTCGGCCCGAACTCCAAGACCGTGAACATGCGGGCCGCCAGGCGGCGGCGCGAGCCGGTCGGGCTTCTGCGACTGGCTGCGGCGGGAGCCGCCCGCACTCGACGATCGGCCGCCATGCGCCGGCCGGCAGGACGGAGGCGTTCATGGGGCGGTGCGACGCGGCCTTCGCCGGAGCCCGCCGCGGGCTCCGACGGCATGCCGCTCGCCGCACGATCCCTGCCGGTTCCGTGTCCGAAATCTTGAAACAGATCAGCCCTGCTCCACTGGTTCATCGCCGACAAGAACCACTCCATCGTGGTTGAGTACCAGGCCGACGGGATGCACTTCTACCACGACGAGCTGGACGTGCTGGCCAACCAGCCCACCTTCGCCTACCACCGCGAGAACGTCCGCAGCTACCTGGCCTGCACGCTGGACTTCCCCGCCGACGCCCACTGGCGCGAGGCGACGCTTTCTCCCTACGGGTCCGGCGCCGCATGCGCGGCATCCCCCGGCGACTACTACTCGCCGTCCCGCTTCGTCCGCGCGGCCTAACTCAACGCCAACTGCCCGGCCCAGGAGGGCGAGGGACGCCAACGTCAGCCGCCTGTTCCACACCCCTCGGCGGCGTGGCCATGGCCCTCGGCGCGGCCAAGGTGTCCGATGGCGACTACGAGCACACCCTCTACACCAGCTGCTACTCCGACCGCACCCGCACCTACTACTACAACACCTATGAGGACCCGGCCATCCACGCCTATCCCCTCGATTCCGTCGCCTTGGACGGCGGCGCGGTGGTGAAGGTACCTGCCGCCCTATAGCGCCCGCGCGGGGCAGTTGTCGGAGGGCGATGCCCCTCCTCCTGCGACAACTGCCCCGCAGACCCTGCGCGCATTCGCCGAAGAAACTGCTAGAATTCACATGGAGGAGGGTTTTCCGACGCACGGCGGCAGCAAGGGGGCCAACATGGGATCGTTGGAGAACAAAATCGCCATCATCAGAGCCATGGATGAGCTCATGGCGGAGCGCTCGCTCGAGGAGATACGCACCGTCGACATCTGCGCCCACGCCGGCGTGTCCCGCCAGACTTTCTACCGCAACTTCAGCGATAAGTACCAGGCTGCCATCTGGTTCATGGAGGAGGGCGCCTGGCACCTCGGTGCGCCAGATAGGCGTGACCTGCGGATGGAAGACGGGCCATCGCCGCCTGTTCTCCTTCGTGGCGGGCAACCGCCGCTTCATCAAGCGCTTCTTCCAGATGAACGGATCGAGCGCCCTCGGCAAGACCCTCATGGAGAAGACCGTCGAGCAGAACTTCGTGGAGCACTATTGCGAGCAGTACGCCGCAGCCACCGCCGCGAGCCTGACGGACGCGTGGAGTTTCAGATCAAGGCCTTCGCCAAGATGAGCATCGAGTGCATA
>VOFI01004102.1_pt1 | contig 27659 bp, 32 predicted proteins | sample 5384131 | NCBI WGS metagenome assembly VOFI01 (sample SAMN12384728, study PRJNA508395) | human gut metagenome | isolation source: healthy gut H | host: Homo sapiens | reverse complement strand
CAATACTATCATCTTGCGCTTTTACTTCATTCATCACCTCACAATACCAAGTAGGTTGTTTCAAAATATTACGAAACCAATGGAACGGTAATGCAGAACGCTCTTTTACACGTTCCACGATTCTTTGGCGGCAACTTTCGGGTCACCGTCATTGATATCCAAATCAGCTCGTATTACAGGCATATTGCCATGTAACAGGGCGGTTGCGATCTTCTGAGGCACAATACCATTCGGACTGAAAGAAGCATAACAATTCAATCCTTCTTCACTTAATCCTGGTGCATGTCCATCAATAACAAAACCGGTAATCGACAATCCCCATTTCTTATAATACTTTTACAGTGCTTACCCCATGTTTCCAAACCGGACGGAAGCCCAGACTCTCGCGGTTCTTGCAACATACCCGGCATGATATATCCCGCTCCATTATCGGCCGCAGCGAAATAATCATTTTTCAGTGGCCGTTGTGCGGAAGTTATGCATAATATGGGGCACACGCTCAGCCAATACGGGACTGATACACCACATCAGAGGCAATTTTCCACGGTTCGGGTCGTCCCATATAGAAGGCGTTCTTTGTGATATCCATGCGGAAGCATCATAATCACCGACATAAAAATAATAAAATTCCTGCCGTCTACATTTACTTTACCGTCAGCCGTCAACAACCCTCTTTCTCTTAATTCTTTATGAGAAATCCAATTTTGAGTATATTGCTTTTTGGTAGGGAAATGTTGCCAAAAAGAGGCGTTCGCCAATGCGCCATAGCCAATAGCATCTGCATCCTTAAAAGCATTGTATGCACTGATGATACGGCTGAACTCCCATTCCGTAGGCACATCATCGTGGCTACCAGAAGCATGCATTGTGTATTTATAAGCCCACGCAGGAAAACCTCCTATGTAGCACATCTTTTTCATTGTTGTTTTGCCGATAAGCCAATAGCAACATTTCTTTCAGTGTATTCAAATCAGTGCCAACAGCTTGGGTAGGATCATCAGTGGCCGGTTCATCTCCCCACGGAGATAAATCGAAGAAAAAAAAAGCTCCTTTACTTACAAAAAAAAATCGTGGTTGCACAAAGTGTGGTGATTCCTTACGGTGGCAAAAGGTTTCTGCTTCCAATACTGATCAATGTAATAAGCGGCAAACTCCGTGTTGCACTTTCCGGTGTTCATATACTTCTCTATAAACCAAACATAAGGATCGTTCTTTAAGGATCCGGTAGAGTAGCGTTCCGTTCCCGGAATCTTTGTCCCTTTCTTACCGGTAAACATAGAAGTGCCATCGGGTTCAACAACCATCTTTTACCGGCAGTTTGGGCCCGTGCAATACAAGACGATCATACAAACTTCCCGGAGTTTCATCATAACGAATAGCCACCAAATTTTCAATTCCTGCTACCGAGGATGCCACATTACTGGTAGAGGCGATGTTTCCATCATAAACGACTACCCCCTCTATATAAGGAGCATATGCCGTGAATAAATCCTCCATTGTCTGGTATGTCCGTGTCTCACGTCCATACAACCATTCACCTTTCTGACGATATTTATTCCACCAATAACCATCGATATCGTGATTACCCTCCATTACAAAGTAAACATACAACCGGGGGAGCATCCCTGTTTACCACTCCTTGCAAAGTAGAGACCGCATGAACATCGTCCCAAGCTACATCGAGTCCTTCTTTGGTATTCAAGTCGGTATTGAGTGTATAACGTAGATCATAAATACCGATTTCCGCATTGGCAAAAGAAAAACCGTATATGTCATCAACAATAATACAGCTACGATTTTTAAATATCTATTTATCATTTTTCTATGTTTTATTTTTGTTATCTATTATTTTTCACACGGTATTCTCAATACAGTCAGCGAATTGGCCTGACAATCAATAGTAAATTCATTGCTAATTCCCGATAACTCGGTGACTTTCGAACAATTTTCAAAGGATCGCTAAAACTATTTTCATCAAATCTGTCGTCTCCACCTAATACAATTTTAGTTCCTTTCGATGCCAGATTTTTCGCCTTATCCAATTGTAACCTGACTTTCCAATTCCCAGCCTCGGCATTTACCAATTTAACAATAACTTCTTTTCGCTCTGTCATAACCCGATACGACATAATGTTTTTTCTTAGGAGCATAAGTATATTCATATTGTAGCTCATCGTTAAGAAAACATTTCCAATGAGCACCCTTGATTTCAATTCTCACCGTATACCATTGATCTGTCTTAATAGATGCCGTATTTCGATAATCAAATAACGAAATAGAACCTTCATTATTCACCTCTCGAAAAATAACAGACTCATTAGTGTGGCTTCCTATGTCCGCCATAAAATAATTATTCGAATCCGTGCCGCCAAACACAATTCTGAATCCTTCTGTTCCAGAAATTTTTTTGGCCTTTAACTCAATCGTACAATCATCAAACTCCCTATCTTCAAGGATAGCCAAAGCATCTATTCCTTTCAGGCTCTGAGACAAAAGATTTCCTTCCGTTTTCCAATCGCCGCGAATTATAGTCCATTTATCCACGAAATCACTCCACCCCGAAGTATATATTTCTTCGCCATTTACAATGACTTTCAAGTCTTTAAATTGAGCTTCCGTATTATTCGTACCCAATCCGATAAATCCATTTGTGCGGAATACCGGCTCAGGAGAAGCAGGTTTTAAATCTGTGTGTAAATTCACATCAGGGCGATTCTCCGAGAACATTTTCAACACATAGTAATTCGTACGGCCATAGACTGAATCATTTTTCAGCACTAACAAATGATCTTTTCCGTGAGCCGCATTCTCTATCAACGGGGCATAAGATACCATTTGAACTTTATCCGCATTCCTTTCAACTCCTGTCAGATAAGCAGCCTCTGCCAAAGACGAATAGAGAGAGGGTCTGCCGATGGCCGCATATTCCCCCCACATAGATTTTATACGGAATATCATCGGGCAACTTATCATAAACATCTGCATTATTATAGAACCAACCAGCCGTCTCATAATAATGGGGATCCAAGATATCTATTTTCTCCGCCTCCTGAATATAAGGACTGAACATGAGAGCACATACGACTTCTATCTGAGGATATTTTTCTTTGATGGCTTTATAAAAGCGATTATAGTTTTTCACGTAACGAAGCCCTACATTTTCGTTTCCCACCTCTACATATTTGAGAGGGAAAAGGGGCTGCATGACCATTCTCCGCTCTTCTCTTTCCGTAAACGGTGGTCGTATCGCCCAACGCATACTCGATAGCATCCAAAGCATCTTGAATTAAATTATCAATCCGATTCTCTTCTTCCCAATAATCACCATTCCGAAACAGGCAAGACATACCAGCATTACAAACGAACATACCATCGGCATCAATATCTTCACAAAATTGTAAGAATTCATGATAACCGAATCCATAGGTACTGCGATATCCCCACAAATTATATTCTCCGGGGCGTTTCACAATATCACCTATCGTTTCTTTCCATTTGATACGGTTATCCATAGTTAACCCTCGACTATGCATCCGCCCGGCCAACGAACAAAATCGGGTCGCAAGTCTCGAAGATCCCGGCAACATCTTCTCTCAAACCATTTTTATGTCCGCAAAAAGTGTTCTCGGGAAACATGGATACAAAATCGATATATACCTTCCCTTTATGAGGTAACAGCAAAGCAAAACGAAGATCATTCGCTGTCGTGTCGACAGTAAAAGTTCCCTCATAATGATTCCACGAACCATCACGTTCTATCTGGAAATTCTTAGAAACAACGATCTGTTCTTCGCGATCCAGCAAGGCCGCCGTCACTACCGTATTCTTCAATTCTTCCGTAAACAGATAAAATTGGAAATTATACCTTTGTCCCTCTGTAACGGCTATTCCCCAGTAACCGTCATTCATAACCCATACATCGGATGCGGATGCGCCCAAATCGATAAATAAGGCATGGGGAGTAGCGTTATTCAGTGGCTTAACCTCGGTTATCTCATAAAAAGGAGGCCTCGTATCGGAAACACACTTCACTTCCCAGCTTTCCATAAAAAGCGAATCGTTCCAAGCGATACTAAAATGGTTAATGGAATCATTGGAATAGCAATGCAAAGGTTTGGCAACTGCCTTTCCATCTTTCAACACCGTGCCGGAAGGTAAAGTACCATCTTCAAAGCCACGATTTCTTATCATTTCTGCATATAAACCGCCATCGCCAGAATGAGTAATCTCTTCAAAAAAGATACCATACAAGGAGGGAGGTATCTCGGCCTCTTCCCTTGACAAGTCGATCGTTACTACATCGACGGGCTGATTGCAGGACATAAAGAGGAATAAACCTCCAAATTGCATTATTTTTTTTGATCCACTTTTCCACAATCTATTTCCTTTTATTTCTAAGATAATGATCCAATGATTTCATAAAGACACCTCCGACCACCGAACGCGCCCGAAAGTTTATATAGTCGGCATTCAATGTTTCATACCAATCGCCCAAAGGGACTCTCGAAGAAGTCTCATTCACATATTTCCAAATCGGTCGTATCAACTCTTGAAAATCACCTTCCGAGTCGGCCATTGTGGCGCTCCATACGGTATCGTCAGTTTTACCCCATGTAAAGCGATTGTCCAAAGGCAACCCGTATTTGTTCTGGTTTTTCAGATAGAAAGCGACTTCCTTTTTCATTATACGGTCTGGCAATATATTAAGGCCCAAAACTTTATCCCATACAAAAATTATACTTCTGGCTCCAAGTACCCGGCATATCGAAAGCTAACCGATAGTGGTCTCCGTCATCGGCTCTCCGTTCCCACTCAATGGCCATTCTTTTAGCCATTTCAGTAAATTTCTTGGCCTTCTCCGGCTTATTCAACATTTCGGCCAAGCGACCATAACCGGCAATCGCCATAATGGCTTTGGCCGAAAGATTGGCATTGTGCGCCAAATGTCCCGCAAAATCTTCGGTGCACAACTGATTTTCAGGATCCATACCTACCTCGGCCAAATAATTGCTCCAAGCCGTCAAGATTTCCCAATGTTTTGCCGCATAGTCTGCATTCCCATCGGCAATAGCGATCGCAGTCGTCATAATCAACATATTCCCCGTTTCTTCCACAGGCATATCTCCCTGATAAGTTTGCCCATTTGCCAAAGGATATGTACCGACATCGTGCAGCAAAAAGGCTTTTTCCAACGGCCCGACTCGCTATAATCGAAAATGAAATCCAGCATAGCTTTCATTATTTCTGTATTATACCGAATAAAAATAGGACAAGAAGGATATGTCACATCAACCGTACCGATAGACCCGTTGCTGTTATTTTCCTTAGAAAAAAAAGAACAACTCACCGGCGGGGCCACAAACCAGTTTATGAGCCGATATAGCTTGGCGATAAGAGGCTGCACAAAGTTCGGCATACTGCTGTCCTCCGGCTTCAACAGCGTCTTTCATAACCTTATAATCCCACTCGTCACATCGCTGCATGGTTTTTATATAATTCTTTCGGGCATCGGCCAATGCGGCTTCCATCGTCGGATATTTTTTCTTCCAATACGCTTTCAGATTTTTCCCCGAAATATTGTACAGAGGCAATATCGTCATAACCGATCATCAAATATCCTTCGGATTTCCGTTCTCTCACATTACCCAGATTTTCGCTATACGCCAAAAGAATTTCTTCCTTATCCAAACGTACCGATGTCCGAGATATTTTTTGTATCCGGAAGTATTCCTTTTCCTGCAAAACTCTCTTGAATAGAGCAGGGAGTTCCCACAGACATATCAGAAGATTCAGATAGGTTACCGGCCAGATAAAAGTATCCCCAATCGATACAAATAATATCACCGCTTTTACCTAAAACATTCTGCTCTAATGTCCCCGTTTTCAGAATATGAATGTCGGAAGATCGATAGTTTTCTACACTTACTTCTTGATCCAAACTGTTAACTGCCCATTTGGGAGTTGCAGAGAAATAGATCTGTACATCGTGTGCACGCTTATCCAACGACCGAACTTCATAACTAATATAATTAACCGGGCTACTCAATAAATCCAAATCATTCAAGACCAATGGACTCGTAAATTTCAAATCCAATTGGACAGGACCACAATAAAAAGAATAATAAGTTTGAGTAGGTAATACATTCACCTTTATCTGTTCGGCTTCCGTACCAAAAAAGGACTCTACCTCATCCTCGGTAAATAGGCCGAAATCGACATAAGCTCCTCCCTTCGTATTGTGACAATGGGCTGCAATGAGATTATCTTCTGATGTCAGCGATTTCACTTGCTCCACATCCAACGGTTGCACAACATAGTTGCTCCACTTATATCCCGTGCTCACTAACATCTGCCCATTCAGATACAGTTCAAAAAACATCATCGTGCGAATAAACGAGATATAACCGTTTCTTCGAGATATTCTTATCTTCGATCGAAAACTTCCTACGTATCCAAATATCCCCCTGATTCCACTCGGTTTTAACATGAGGCATATCGGCGCTCCCGAATGCCCCCGCACCTTCCTGCCATTCCGTATCATTATACTCTTTTGTATACCAATCGGCATAAGGCATTGTATTCGTATATTTGGCTGTCCATTCCTCGTCTCGGGCATCTTTCAAAATTGACGTCAAAGCCTGTTCGCCTTTTCCCATAAACCGATAGCATTTACCATCGACCCTTAAAACGCCCGTCAAAGAATGTTCTGTTCCTGTCCAATGCCGAACCTCATCTTCATACAGCTTATCGGTATGTGACCACGCCGAAATGTAAGGATCGATGGTAACCAAAGGATAGGCCGGAACTCTCAAATTAGAAACGGGGACTTCCTTGTTATTCCCGGCTTCCACAAAGACACCCCAAAAAGTAGTTAATAGCAAAAATAAAATACCTCGTTTCATAATCCTGTTTTTTGTTTGGTCATTCTGTTACTAATATTTTCTTCACGACCGCACCACCATTCCCTCTTGTTATCCTGACAATGTAAAAATCCGGGAGCGACCGATACGAATGCCGAACAATCGGAAAGCCTCAATTCTTTCACTTTCAATCCTTCGGGAGAATAAACCTCGACATTTCTTATAGGTGTCGCAGAATTAATTCTAAAACCCAATTTACCCCCAACGACAATCAGTTTTTCCTCCTCTATATCCATCACGGAAACTACATCACTCTTATCCAGATAAACATTAGCCACGTTCGCACTATTCCCGCGCCAGACCATTTTCAAACGATGCTTACCGGATAGTTCTCCCAAAGTTCCTTTGCCAAATTCATACTTCGTTAAAGACCCTGTACGAATCAGTTCTACGCTGGCAAAAGGGACCAATTCATTTGCCCCGAACGTTTTCAGACAGGCCGAATGGTTTCTCCACCGGACATATACGGCATGAGAACCAGTAATGTTTACACTTAACGGAGCCGACGCTTCTTTATACTCTCCCTCTTTCGTCTGTTCCACAGGAATCGATGCCACAGGGACCGCCGTATCTTCTATATAAATATCAAAGAAGCCGTCCTCGCAATCTCCGGGGTGCGTGTATTCCACCATAAACCGGTTATACAAACCATACCTTGCATCCCCGAAATCAATATCTCTGATACGTATCCTCGTTCCCGAACTCGTATTAATTATAGACTCGGTCTTTCCATCATACTTAGCGCCTTCTGTACCCTTATCGACGATAACAACTTGATAAAGGCCTCCTCCTTTGGCCGGAATACGAATATCCCCGGCATATGCAGGCTTTGCGGCAACAAGGAACGACAGAAGTAAAAACAGAAAGAATTTATTCATGCCCATTTCCTCCATTCTTTTCAATATACTCTTTTTAACGTAGCACAAAGATCCATGGGCAATAAAAACTCATACGTATTCGGCAAATAACTTTCGACACGCTGTAATTCACGAATCAACCGTTCATATCCTCCTACTCCGCCGTAACTGGCCGCAATCAGATAAACATTCCGAAAAACAGGCTTTTGCCCGTTGGGTTTTACACTTATCAAATCTTTATACACATCGCCCTCTTCCCAACAATGAGCTCCTTGTAGAATACAGACAACACCTTCGCCGTCTTTACCAACCTCATAACGTTCCTTATTATTTTCAAAACCATCAAAAACGCCCTGCAAACCACAAGTCTGCATATATCTTCCAAAAACGTTCTTTATTAGTTGTATTCCACAGGCAAGCAGTATGGAAGCCGGCCGTTTCCAACCATTTTTGATTGGTTTCCAGCCATTTTTCATAATTATTTTCATTGTATTTATCGCCATAGATAAACTGGAATCCAGAGGGACCGGCGACTAATTCATCATTGGGAGTCAGATTTTTTATAAAAATACTCCAACAAAACGGGATTTAACTCTTGCAAAGATGCAGCCATTGTCATACCTACCGGAACCTTTCCCCTACCCGGAGCATTCTTAAACATATTGTACATTTGATTGGAGTCGAATTGTACGTTATCTCCATCGCTCCATATAAGACTCACATAGATTTTGCCGGGCAATGCCTCTATGGCTTGACCCTTACGCTGTTGGAAAGCTTTCCTCGGGAACGAGCACCAAAAACTTCCGTTTGCGTAATAATCACTAACCATAAAACCTACATTATACGGATTGGTTGCATTATTCAGAGCATCCCCTGTCTTTTCCTGCCCCATAACCCATTGTGGAAGAACCCGGTTGATAGTCCATTTTATCACAAATCTTCTGAATCATGGCAAATTCATCGGGATCCGAGTCGCTTAAAAAAAATACAAACCCTTTGGAGGCTGCTGCATAATCATATATCTTCCACGGGTTGGAAACATAGTCACTACGCAAACCGGCAGAAAAGCTCAGAGACTTATGACATCCGTCGGCCAAGTTATCGATAGCCCACTGATAGGCCTCCAATTTAGTGGCCCAATTATTCGAAATGTCTTCACATTCTATATTCCAATCCAGTTCATTGTTAAAAAAGTTCCTTTATCTCCTTAGTAACCGGAATCTTTTTGCTTGGCACAAATCATTTGTGCCAAGCACCAAGTCCATTCCTTATCAGATCCCAAAGGACCATCTTTTAAAACGATCTTTATACTTATCGACCAACGTAGCTAATCCCGCATATTTTCTTCCGAATAATTTCCCCGTAAGAGGTTCCACGTTTCCCCCTGTTTCCCATAAACGTCTTCGAACTGTGTCTGGTGATGATCTTCATACACCAAGTAAACCTCCGCATTGCTCTGGTTCAACACGCCCTGAGCAACGGCCGCCGTTATTTTACCATAACTGTCATCACCCCTAACATCAATTACCGAAATCTGGCTTAAAGGCACATTCTGATTTTTGAAAAAAAAAGACCTTCCTGAGGTTGTTTATCGGATTCATAAGAATCGAGATGGGGAAGTTCCTGTGCAATTGTAAAATCGGTCTTAGGTTCCAAAAGCATGTCATCTAAATAAAAATCGAATCCGGTCTGCTCTGTCGGTTTCATAACATTTGCCATCTCAACCCAAACACGATCATAGTCCCCCGAACCGAAATCGATCTCTCCCAAATCCAATGTCAAACCATCGCTTGTCCCTTTTATTCCCTCATCTGTAAAAACCACCGAGGTCTTGGGGTCATAAACGACCGACACCTTCGATTCTTCCATAGGCAGAATCATAGCATCCTGTGAAGGAGAATCGATATCCCCATTCGTTAAAAGGAGCAGCCTGTGACATGACTGCCACAGTGCTGCTCAAACCAGATGCCAATATTATAGCATACTTTTACATTCATATTTTATAATTTTATTTTTCAGCAGTTTGTGCCGGAACAACAATTTCTTTTATCGTACTAAAATTATATCGTTTTTGAGGATTAGCGGTACGGACTCCAATACGCACCCAATATTTCCCCGGATCCAAATTTCTTACATTCTTTTCTACCACTTGGAAAGGTACTCCGGGTTCATAATCGCCACGTTCAAATTCCTTTTTAGCTCTTATCGTATACTTGGTTTCCGAATTATTCACTCCCACATTAGGAGATTTGCTGGAAATAAAAACTTGGGCTTCGCTCAAAGTATACAACCCCTCGTCCAAACCTTCCGTATTGACTTCCTTCTCTGTATCTTCAATCGTATATTTGATCTCCAAATTATTCTGTTTGCTACCGGTCAATGTGATTTCATCTATATTCACACGAGCATAAGGTATAACGGAATAATCCAATCGGGTCAAACGATTCTCTTTCAAATACACGACTTCCGGCTCAGGGAGCGTAAAATGCGCCTTCTTTCAAAGTAATCCGATATTTTCCGGCAAAAATCTTCGTATTCAAAAAGTGCCATCGGCTTTCCCCAAAAGAATCGGGACTGGGTATTGGCGTGTCCCGCCTCTTCCCAACTTAACTCATAATATTCGACTTTATAGCTATTTGCCGCTTCTGCCTGCAAAGGCTCGTTGGTCTTACGGTCGACAACAGTCCCTTCCAAACCGGAATTCGAGCTTCATAATTGTCATATTCAAAATAATTGCAGGACGAGAGAAGCAATGCCGACAAACCAAATATATAATATAACCTTTTCATATTTTATTACGCTTTTAATTATAATACGGATTTTGTTTCAGTTTCTCATTCTTGGCAATTTCCCCATCAGGAATTCTCTCATAATACATTTTTACATCGAATGTATAATAGTATTTATTGGCAGCGACTTCCTCGAATATATACTTCTGTTTGTTAATATCGAAATATGGACACAAACCCGTATACTGCTTGGTCTCGATTTCTTTATCGGCAATTCTCCAACGTCTCAAATCCCAATACGTGTGATTTTCAAAAGCCAGCTCGATTCTGCGTTCGTGTCTAACCTTATCTACAGTCAAGTCGCTTAAAGAAAGTTGCTTAATATTGGCACGACTGCGGATATCATTTATCCAAAGCAAGGCATCGTCCAAATGCTGCCCCATTTCTACCGCCGCTTCGGCTCCATTCAAGAGAGCTTCTGCATATCTGAACTCAATCCAATGTTGTTCCGAATAATTTTCGATGACTTCTGATTGCGGCATATTCTCGTTCAAGTACTTGCGCATAAAAGAAACCAGTCATATTACCCGAATAATTTCCACTTCCGCTTTTCCCTACAATATGATAAACCTGTCCGTCATTGGCCGTATAAACAGCCTCCTCATAATTCGTGGCATTTTCCTTCTTGCTGCCATCTTCTATGATCAACCCCTTTTGTATAGAACAAGGCTCTCCCTTGAAAATAGCATTCGGATAAATGATCGAACCGCCAAAACGGGCATCCATATTTTGAAACAGCTCCGAAGGATCATCGAAATAAGTGTCCTTCGCTCTTTCTGCGAAATTTGCAGGAGTACCGTCTTTGTGTTCAAACATTTCAACAAATTCCAATGTAGGGTTCATATTGGAAGAAAAACCGTTTCCACGGTATTGGTAAGGAACGAAATAAACATCCCAGCCATGTGCGTTTACATTGCGTTGGAAATATTTACAGAAAAATATTCTCTGGGCTGTCCTCGGCAAGGAAACAGCTCGGCAAAATTTTTCTCTTTATCCGAGTTCTTCCCTATACAACGAAAATCTCTTCGATTTTTCAAGTTCCTTTACAGCTTTATAAGCTAATTCGAAATAATCGTTTGCCAAAGCCTTATCGATACCGACCAAACCATTCAAATCAACGGTTCCATAACGCGCGATACTACCGGCATACAGCATAGCGCGAGATTTCAATGCCAAAGCAGCATATTTGGTGGCACGTCCTTTTCCCAAAAATCTCCTCATTATCGGGCAACAGACGGAAAGCCTCGTCTAAATCTTCCGCAATAAAATCATAGCAGGCCTTTTCCGTATCTCTCGGTACTTTCAGCGATTCAATATCGCCTACATACTCTTGCGGTTCTCTCAATATAGGTACACCACCATATCTTTTCACCATTGCAAAATAGCAGTAAGCCCGGATAAAATGAGCCTCTCCCATCCATGCATCAGCAAGAACCGTATTCTGAAATTGGATTTATAGGCCGGGAAATTTTTCAAAAAGTAATTCACCCGACGAATTTTTCCATAATCCCAACAGCCCCACCAAGTTCCATCACCGATGGTCGAAATATCATCGCTGGAACTACACATAGCCTCACCCGATACATTCGGTAAACGACCTTGCCCTTTACCCGATACATTGAATCCTTTGTTGTGTATAGCGAAAGTCCTCTATGGGTAAGTCATAGTAAAGAGTCGTCATATAAGACGTTATACCCGATTCTGAATTAAAAATCGCATCATCTTGTATAATATTAATGGGCGGCACATCTAAGTAATCACACGAATAAAACGATAGGGCCATCACCAATGCCGATACTAATATCTTATTTATTCTCATCGTATTTCAAATTAGAATGATAAATTCAATCCAAAGTTAAAGTTTCTCATAATCGGATACAGGTATCCATAATTCCCTTCCGGATGCTCGATCGACGAAATCCAAATTAGATAGCGTAAATAAATTATAGCCATTTGCAAATATCCTCAAACGATCCACTTTGAATTTACGAGTGATATGCTGGGGTATTGTATAGCCAATTTCCACGCTTTTCAACCGTAAATAAAGCATCGTATGTCGTCTGTTTACATCTTGCATAATTCACGCTATAAGATCCGGCATCATCGTAGGCCATTTTCCGGGAATCCAGTTCCCATTTTCGTCCTGACGATATCTGTCATAAAAATGAGCCAAACCGTTTCCACCGAAACACAACGGGTATTGCAATTGCTCGAAATAGATCACATTGAATCCACCACCGCCTTGGAACAACAGGTTCACATCAAACCCTTTCCACTCGGCAGCGATAGTAGCACCGAATGTCATTTTGGGATTTCCGTTATCATTGGTGTGCTCGTACACGTTCGGATAAACATCATTGTCATCGATGATTCCGTCGCCATTCCAGTCTTCATATTTCCAGTCACCCGGCAACTGGGTAGCACCACCCTGACCGTCTTGAATAGGCGACCGCCAAATATCCTCCATCGAAGTAAATTGTCCGTTTGAGCCATAAGCCCACCCCATATCGGAATATCGGTTTGAATATTTATTTCTCCATCTATCATAGGAATTCACTGCATCCCCTTCCTCCAAATGTCTGTTCTGACGACGAGTCAATGCAAAATTCAAACTTACCGAATAGTTGAAATCATTAATCTTATTGCGATGTCCCAATACGATTTCAAAACCTTTATACAAATCTTGATTCAAATTTTTCTTCCGGCAATTCAGCACCTATAGTACCGGGAACTTCACCACTTCTCTTTCCTAACAGACCATCTCTGTATCTCCAAAAGAAATCTACCTGTGCAGACAGCATACCATTCCAAAGATCAAGATCGGTTCCCACGTTCAAGGTCTTCGACTTATACCAAGTTATCAGTTCATTCGGTAGACCTCTGAAACCCAATCCTTTATAGACAACATCGCCGAATACATAACTGGCGCCCGGATAATCATATCCCGACAAATATTGATAGGACGAGGAACCATCGTCACCCATAGCTCCATAAGATGCTCTTAACTTCCAATTCGTAATAAAGGACAGCGGAGCAAATTCTTTGATAAAGCTCTCTTCCGAAATTCTATATCCGACAGAGGCCGATGGGAAAAATCCCCAACGATGTCCTTTGGCAAACTTGGAAGAACCGTCATAACGGAAGCTAACTTCTGCCAAATATTTGGATTGATAATCGTAATTGACACGTCCGACTATACCCATATTCGTTACACGATAAATCTGGCCAGCATCGGCATTACCGATTTGCTCTTCTTCGGAGCCTGCAAAAATCTCATCTACGGCATCCATCTCGAAGTTTCTTTTTGCCCACAAGTTATCCTCTTCCTTTGCACTTTGTTCGTACAAAAACAAGACTTTCAAGTTATGTTTCTCTGCAAAAAGACGCTCATAGTTCAAAGAGGCCTGTAATTGATTCTGTGCTCCCTCCCATGATTTTCTGTAAATAGAAGAAGGCGATGAATATATCTGAGAATTATAAACATCTTTCTCCCTATCGTATTTATATAATGTATATTGTTTTTGAAATTCTTTCTGTTGATAGTTCTTATAATCATAAGCATACAAAAACTTAGCACTTAATCCTTTCAAAAAAGGAGCTTTATAAGTCAATGTAAATGTAGTATTCAAGGTTCGGTTTATCCTACGCTTATAACCGGATTGATCGGCATCGGTAATCATAAGCGGATTCAAACCATACATCACGTCATTAGGAAAACTCTCATTATTATTGGCATACGGAGTTTCCGTAGGTTTAAGCATCCAAATAGCTTTGAACTGTTCCCAAGTATCTTTATAAGGTTGATTCTTTTCATCGGACATCGCACCGATCAACAATTCGGCTTTCAAATCTTTTGTAACATCGAAACTCAAATTGGAACGGATATTATAACGATGGTAATTTAAATCGCCGGTTTTCCAAATACCGTCTTCGCCATAGTAACCAAAAGAAAGGAAATATTGTGTACGTTTCCCGCTTCCGCTGGCTGTCACATTGTGATGGGTTTGAGGAACCAAATTTTCATAGCCAAATCATACCAGTCGGTTCCTCCTCCCGGCGGAAACGAGCTACATCTTCTTCCGTGAAAGTGGTATTAATACCTCTACCCATATTTCTATCAGCTTCACGAACAAGCTCGGCATATTGAGCAGCATCCAAAACATCAGGCAAGCCCGACGGATTCTGGAAACCGAAACTTCCGGTATAATCAATTCGGGTTTTACCGCTCTCACCCTTACGAGTCGTCACCAATAACACGCCATTCGATGCACGCATACCGTAAATAGCGGCAGATGCGTCTTTCAATACAGACACGCTCTCGATATCGTTAGCTTCCAACCGCTGGAAATCTGACACCTCTCTTACGACACCATCAATAACGACCAAAGGAGTACCCAATCCACGGATATCCATCTTGGCATCATAACTACCCGGCTCTCCCGTACGTTGTTGAATACGTACACCCGGCAATTTACCGGCCAACATATTTTGGACATTCGAAGTGGGTGTAACGGTCAGTTCATCTGTTCCTATCGTACTGACTGCTCCTGTTAAAGTAGCTTTTTTTCTGTGTGCCGTAACCTACGACCACTACTTCATCTAATATCTGGTCATCTTCACTTAAAGTCACATTCACTACGGTTTTTCCCTTCAAGGCAACATTTTTCGAAGCAAAGCCGATCAATGAGAATTTCAATTCCGCTTTGTCCAATTTGTCACCAGATACATTCAAATTGAAAACACCGTCTATATTCGACATCGTACCGGTATTAGTTCCCACCATTACGACATTAACCCCGGGTAAAGGTTCCCCGGACTGATCCCTCACTACCCCTGAAATTTTCTGCTGTCGATCATTTTCTGCCAAAACCGTAGCGCAGCCTACCACAACAAAAAATAAAAATAGGAATGAATGAGAATAATGGGAAAGCATTGAAACCGCCTTTTCCATATAAAAGAAATTGTTTTTTTTCATGCGTCCTGTTAGATTATTGTTATTCAACCATTTCCTTAACAAGCAATTGCAATTTTAGAATTTTAAAAGAGAGGAAAGGAGAGGACCGACTAAGCGAATCCTCTCCTATTTGATTTTTTATTTACAACCTTAAATGCTTGGGAAGCTCCGGTTGAAACGATATTGACTACATAGATACCTTTCCCGGTCAAAGAAATATTCTCTATTGTATTTTCAGCTATTTGTTTAGCCACCAACACACCATTCGTCGTATAGACATAGATCATTTCATTTCCATTCAAACCTTCTGCTCGGATACCGTCGGTAGTCACATAAACGTTATAAGCGGCTTTTTCGACATTTGTAACTCCACTTGTGCTTGTTTGCCATTTAAATACCGGATAAGGAGAAATAGTGGGATCTATTGTCCATATTTCATCAAAATCCCAACCCATATCGTCTGCATAAAACGATTCGGTCAGTTCCTCTACCGTTTCTCCATTATCGGTATCGATTCCCGTTCCCTCTGTTACGGCTTGACCATTCAATAAAACCGAAGAGTGCGCATAATTATCAGAAACATCTCCACCGTTTCTCTTTCCTACAACACGATGTGTCACTTCGACTTCGCCTATAATATCCTTGTTCAAAGACAAACAGGAAATAACCGCGCCACCATCATTAGCACCGACAATACCACCGACATTGGTTTTACCTTCGATAGTAGAAGTCGAATAACAATACATCACTGTGGCATTTCCAGAACTAACGATTCCACCTACGGCATCCCCGGTCTCACCATCAGTAGACTTAGCCATTACATTACAATCGGCCGTATAACAGTCTGTGATTACAGTAGTACCGGCACAAGGCCCAACGAGGCCGCTGGAATTAGAACCTGTTCCAATGTTCGAACAAGAACTGTTGATAACTCCCACTTGCTCAATCGTAGCATTACGAGTTAATCCCGTCAAGATACCTAAACGCCCGCCACCAATGACAGTCACATTATCAAGCAATAAATTTCTAATCGTACCACCGTCAACAACGCCGAAAACACTCATATCATGCGCACCGGTATCATCTCCATGCTTAGCCATCAAATTGGAAATCTTATGCCCATTACCATCAAACGTACCGCTAAAACGTTGGTCCGAACCATCTCCGCTTCCCCATTCTCCTAACGGCCACCAACCGCCTTCTTTTTTTTCATAAGAAGCAAAATCCAAATCGGCCATCAATTTAAAATAAGCCCCGATTCTCGCGTACAGCATCAAACTGAGCTTCCGTCTCAATCAAATAGGGATCTGACTTTGACCCAGTACCTCCGGCATACAAATCACTTTCCTGTGCCCAAGCACTCGAAACCAGCATCATGCTGCAAAAAAACAAGATGCTACAATCTTTTGTAATCATTCTTTTCCATGACATTAAAACTTTAAATTATTAATAACACTTTATTTAATAGCGGATTTCGGACGACAATCCATATTCGTCCCAAAATCCTTATTCGGTTTATTTCCCATTGTAATAACCAATGTTCCCCCATTCACTATATCGGCATGAGAGATATAAGACTTATCATACGGTCGACCGTTCAACTGAACCGACTGAATATATTTGTTCTCTCTTGAATTATTGACCGTCCTTATTTCAAACACCTTATTTTCTGGCAATTTCAAAGCGACCTTATCAAAAATCGGTCTGCCGAAAACATAGATTCCATTAGAAGGATTGACCGGATAAAAACCTAAGGACGAAAACACATACCACGAAGACATCTGCCCGCAATCCTCGTTACCCTGTAACCCGTCGGGTGAATCATGATACATTTGTGACAATATATAATCGACCTTCTCCGCCGTTTTCCACTGCAATCCGGCATACGAATAAAGATATACGGTATGATGCCCGGGTTCATTGCCATGTGCATATTGCCCTATCAAACCGGAAATATCAGGAGATGCCGCATCGCCCAAATCGGCATTAACCGAAAACAAACTATCTAATTTCGAAACAAAAGCGTCATCACCACCCAACAAAGAAATGAGACCTTCCACATCATGAGGGATTAACCATGTATATTGCCAACCATTTCCTTCGCAATAAGCATCGTTCCGATGAGTTGAATGAACAGGGTTAAACGGAGTAAGCCAAGAACCATCTTGATTCTTTCCTCTGAAAAAGCGGGTATCCTTGTCCCAATATTTTTGATATGCCAAAGCTCTCTTCGAAAAAATACTCATAGTCATCTACCTTACCCAGCTTTCGAGCCACTTGTGCAACTCCCCAATCTGCAATGGCATATTCCAATCCCTTAGCTACCGATTCCTTCTCTTTATCTGCCGGAATATATTCAAGTTTTGTCACATACGATAATCCTTTATAATCAGACATCATTGAAGCCTTCATTGCCTGATAAGCCCGTTCGTAATTAAAACCTTTCATATTTTTCAATATAGCATCCGCTATAACAGGAACCGACTGAATACCTATCATTTCATTCGTGTCCGAACCATACAAATGCCAAACCGGCAAACGTCCTTGTTGCTCATAAATAGCCAACATCGAATTAATAAAATCGGGAACACGCTCCGGCTGTACCAACGTATATAATGGGTGAGCCGCACGATACGTATCCCACAATGAGAATACGGTATAATTGGTGAAACCCGGATCGCCATACACATTTTTTTTGTCGGTACCTCTATATTCCTTGTTACAATCATTGAACATAGCCGGTTGTATAAACGCATGATATAAAGCTGTATAAAAAATACGTTTGGCCACTGTATCCGTAATCGATACTTGCAGTTTGGACAATTCGGCATTCCATTTGGCAGTCGTCTCATCTACAACCCGTTCAAAATTCCAATCGGCGATTTCTTGTCGAATATTAGCCGCCGCATTTTCCATACTCACCGGCGATATTCCCACTTTCACATCAAGTTTCTCGACATCAGATGCGACAATTACATTTCCCTTCACGTCGATACCTTGTAAAAACATTTCCTTGTACTGGTATCGAATCGTGAAACAAAGCTAAACGTATCGGTTCGGAGAAAACAGCCGTAAAATAGATTTGCTGTTGCTTCGACCAACCAGAGGAACAACGATAACCACTGACAGTAGTATCGTTTACTTGTTCCAGAAATGTATCGGTAGGACGATCGTCGCCATTGGCATCCTTTAAATTAATCATCACATACTTTTCGACATTCTTCGGGAAAGTGTATCTGTGAAAGGCAACTCGGTCCGACGCCGTCAATTCTACTTTTGTACGATGAGTTTTCAATACTACTCCATAATATCCGGGTAAAGCCGTTTCATCACTCTTAGAATAATAAGAAGCATAACCCGATAAGGGATTATCTTGGGTTCCCGGCTGCGTACGCATTTTCCCCGTATATGGCATAAATAACAAATCGCCCGTGTCGCTACAACCGGTTCCATTGAGATGCAAATGTGAAAATCCTATTACAATCGAATCGGAGTAATGATAGCCAGAACACCAATCCCACCCTTTATTTATATTGTTAGGACCGATCTGCACGGCTCCGAACGGAGCAGCGACTCCTAAAAACGTATGACCATGTCCGCCGGTTCCTATATACGGGTCCACATAATTTACCGGAGAAAATATCGCCGATTCGATATTTTCGTCTTTTACTCTACACGATACAAGTAAAAATAAAATAGAAATGAATACAATTAAAGGTTCTTTTTTTCATTACAGCATTTTATGTGTGTGAGACAAAAGTAAGATTATAATATTAACAAAAACATTAATAATACATTAAGAATCCACGATTCAAGCATACATAAAGTAGATTTTTACGACCGAAACATTAACAAAACATTAATATTCGAAAGGTATCATTTTTCAATTCACTTTTCCCGTTATTCCTCCGACATTCGTAATTCCTTCTATCCGACAAGTCGAGTAACAATCGATGATTTCGCTATCTTTACTCATGGAACTGGATATACCACCCGCACAATCCTTCGCATAAACATTTCCACCCTTCACAGAACAGTTTTTTATCACCGACCGGTAAAGTGGTCCTGTCAAACCTCCGGCATTCGACCCATGATCCGATAATCGGTTTTCGCATTGGCTATCGAGTATATCGACCTGTTCTATCTTTGTAGAAAAGGTAGCGCCTGTCAGAACTCCTAAACGCCCCTCTCCAATGATGCTGCAATTTTCAACTTTCAAGTTGATAATCTCTGCACCTTCTGTCACTCCAAAAATACTCAGGTCATGAGCTTTTCGTTCCACCGACAAATTCCTAATCGAATATCCACCTCCATCAAAAAAGCCACGAAAACGCTCCATAGCATTATCTCCACTTCCCCATTCGCCCAAAGGCCACCAACTTTGGCCATCTTCTCTGACATAATCAGAAAAATCGAGGTCGTTAATCAATCGAAAGCATTGGCTTCTATACTCCCTTATATGGTCGAACTGTTGCGGTGTAGAAATAAGAAACGGATCTTCCCTACTCCCCGTACCACCGGCAAAAGGAGCAGTTTCCTTCAAATAAATCCGCAAAAGCTCAAAAAAAGACGGGGCATCCAACAAACAGATACTATCATCTATTTTTTTCAGTTCCTCGACTACCTCTACATACCACGTGGGAGATTTTATTATATTTCTAAACCAATGAAAAGGCAACCCCTCTCTCTCCCTTATTCTATTGACGATAGCCACCGCAGCATCTTTGGGCTCGACATCATTGATATCGTAATCGGCCCTCAACACAGGCATATTTCCAAAAAAGCATACTCCACGAAGATAGTTTCTGAGGAACGATTCCATTGGGACTAAACGATCGATAACATTCCATTCCTTCCCAATTCAAACCGGGAGCATAACCGTCGACAATAAAGCCGGTAATGCTCAATCCCCATTTCTCATAATAGGGCTTGCAGTGCTCCGCCCACGATTGTAATCCAGAAGGTAATCCCGAAATAGGTCTGGGTTCTTGTAACATTCCGGGGCTCAAATATCCGGCTCCATTATCCGATGCGACAAAATAATCATTCTTAGTAGCCGTTTTTCTAAAATTATGTAACACATGAGGCACGCGCTCCTGTAATACCGGACTTATGGCCCACATCATCGGGACTTTTCCTCTATTGGGGTCGTCCCAAGTAAGTGAGGTAAATTGGCTCACCCACGATGACGCATCATAATCCCCCACATAAAATATCAGAAAGTTCCTTCCTTTCACGTCGACTTTACCGTCTTCGGTCAACAATCCTCTTTGTTTCAACTCTTCATGAGTAACCCACGGTTGCGAATACCGTTCCTCCAAAGGGAAATGCTGCCAAAAAGAGGCATTTGCCAACGCTCCGATTGCAATTGCATCGGCATCTTTAAAAGCGTTGTAAGCGCTGATAAGACGTAAAAACTCCCACTCCGTAGGAACATCGTCGTGGATACCACCGGCATGCTTCGTGTATTTAAATGCCCATGAGGGGAACCCTCCTATATAGCAGTACTTTTTCACCTTTATTCTGTTGGTATGCCAACAATAGCATTTCTTTAAGGGTAGCCAAATCAGTCCCTACCTTTTGAGTCGGTTCGTCTGTTGCCGGTTCGTCTCCCCCACGGTGATAAATCGAAAAAGAAAGCTCGCTTGCTAATGAAAAAAATCATGATTAGAAAGCGTATGATGATTCCGTACCGTAGCACCGGGATTTTGTTTTCCAATATTGATCCAGATAATAAGCGGCATATTCCGTGTTACACTTGCCGGTTTTCATATAATTCTCTATATACCAAATGTACGGATCGTTTTTTATAGAGCCTGTGCTGTTTCGATTCGTCCCCGGAATCACCCCCGATCCGTAAACATAACACTTCCATCTTCATTGATCAATCTACGCTTTACTTTCAATCGGGGACCACCCAAAACTAAGCGGCTATACAAACTCTCGGAATCAAGATCATAACGGATCGGCAAAAGGTCTTCCGCACCCGCAACGGCAGAAGCGACATTGCTTGTGGACGGAACTCTCTCATCATAAAGTACCACCCCCTTTATGTATCCGGCGTAAGCCGACACCAAGTCTTCAATGGTATTATACGTCACCGTTTCCTTTCGATACAACCACTGCCCTTTCCTACGATACTTATTCAACCAATATTTATCAATATCCAATTGATCCCTATCCACAAAAAAGACATATAGTTGCGGAGCATCCCGATTGACGATTCCTTGCAAAGCCGAAACGACATGTACATCGTCCCAAGCGACATTGCGTCCCTTTGGTGTCGACAAGTCGGTTTCCAAAGTATAATGCAGGTCATAAAGCCCTATCGCCTCTTGACCGGCTGCCTTATAGCAACCCAATACCCAAAACAGCACTCCATAGATAAGAACTCTCTTCATCATGCGACTCACCTCTTAAATTTTCAGACTTTTTATATCACGCCATCAAGATCACCTCCACCGATTTTACTTTTCATCAAGCAGTAAAAAGTAGTTTTCATGAGGTCAAAACATGGTCACCTCCGGTTTATTCGAACCGGAACACCTCGAATGTACATGGATTTATTTGATTCTTACTTATCCTCGTTAGTCAAAGAATACGGGAAATCTTCATCATTTATTCCGCGCCCTGTATTAGGCGTATGACTCATATCGAAATCAAGAACAGCGCCGTCCATCAATTCCTCATGTTTCAACCAATTGTGGTTATACTCTTTCCCGTTCATTTTCAGAGAACGTATATATCTATTTTCGTTCGTGTTGTCGGGGAGCATTCAAAACGATCTGCTTTCCATTTTCCAACGTAAGAATCGCCTTTTTAAAGAGCGGAGCTCCCATCACATACTCCCCTGAGCCCGGACATACCGGATAAAAGCCCAACGCAGAAAATATATACCATGCAGAAGTCTGTCCATTATCTTCATCTCCACAATAGCCGTCAGGATAAGGAGTATACAGCTTATCCATCACTTCCCTTAACCAATATTGAGCTTTCCAAGGCTGCCCGGCATAATTATAAAGATAAATCATATGTTGGATAGGCTGGTTGCCATGTGCATAATTGCCCATATTCATAATCTGCATTTCCTTTATTTCATGAATGCACTGCCCGTAATAGCTATCGTCATAAATAGGAGGAACCACAAAACAGAATCCAACATGGAGACAAAGTTCTCCTTCCCTCCCATCAGATCGATAAGTCCCTGCACATCATGAAATACACTCCAGGTATAATGCCAACTGTTGCCTTCGGTAAAAGCATCGCCCCATTTATACGGACTGAAAGGAGACTGAAACGTACCGTCTTCGTTCTTTCCGCGCATCAGTTTGCTCTCTTTATCAAAAACGAATCGATAGTTTTTACTCCTTTCCCGATAAAGGTCGATTTCTTCCTGCGGACGATTCAATTGTTGCGCCAGTCTCATAATACACCAATCATCATAAGCATATTCCAGGGTACGGGCCACATTTTCATTAATACCTACATTATAAGGTACATACCCCTGCCGATTATAATATTCATATCCTAATCTTCCGGTTGAAGGAACTTGGGGGTGCACATGATTCGCTCCGTGCAGAACAGCCTCATACAACAAATCGATCTTTTCTGTCTGGCATCCTTTCAAATAGGCATCGGCCACAACAGATGCCGAATTATTACCCACCATGCAGTGACGGTGTCCCGGGCTGGCCCATTCGGGTAAAAATCCACTTTCTTCATAACTGTTTGCCAATCCTTCTTGAATTTCTTTGTTGACAGAAGGATACATGAGGTTCAAGAAGGGAAATAAAGCGCGGAACGTGTCCCAAAATCCGGTATCTGTATACATATATCCTCTCCTTACTTCTCCGTTGTAAGGACTGTAATGAACAATATTTCCGGATTTATCTATTTCATAAAACTTACGGGGAAACAACAAGGAACGATATAAGCAAGAGTAGAAAGTACGTAGTTGTTCATCAGTTCCCCTTCTACTCTCGACTCTATTCATTACATCGTTCCAAGCATTTCGAGCAGACTCTTTTACCTCGTTAAAATTCCTACTGCCCAGTTTCTTCCAAATTCAACCATGCCTGCTCTTCACTGATAAAAGAAGAACTTACCTTTACACCAATCTTTTCACCTTTATAAGTCTTGAATCCCAACACAGCACCGACATGATTATCTTCTACCTCTCGAGATTTTACCTTTTATAATTTTATCTCCGCTCCATACTTCCGCCGAGGCAAAAAGGCTTATCAAATTTCATCACGAAGTAATTTCTAAAATTATCCGGTACTCCCCCGACTATTTTTAGTCGTATAGCCGGTTACCGTGCCATTTTCCTCATCTATCTGAACGAAAGACCCGTTATCGAACGCATCTACTACGATATACGACTCTTCACTTTCTGGGAAAGTAAACCTAAAATAAGCAGAACGTTCCGTCGGAGTAATTTCTGTTTTCACATCATGGTCAGCCAAATACACACTATAATAATAAGGCTTTGCCGTCTCAGCTTTATGAGAAAACCAGCTTCCTCGTTCATTTTGCAGGAACTTTTTACCACCGGTCACCGGCATCAATGCAAACTGCCCGTAATCATTGATCCACGGACTGGGCTGATGTGTCTGCTTAAATCCTTTTATCTTATCGTCGGTATAACAATAGGCCCAGCCATTTCCCATATCTCCCGTTTGCGGTGTCCAGAAATTCATTCCCCACGGTAATGCGACAGCCGGATAGGTATTACCCGTAGACAAGGTAAACTTAGATTGTGTTCCCACTAACGGATTCACATAGTCAACCGGTGAAAAAGAAGTAGAAAGCACCTCTTTACCCCCGCACGATATAAGTAAAACAGATAAAAATACAAGTAAAGAAACTTTTTCATGGAATCGTTTTTTTTTTTTTTGTGACAAAAGTAAGCCGGGGCAATTAATAAAACCATTAATAGAATATTAATTATCCATATGCAATACTTATTTCCGAATCAAAAACATTAATAAGGCATTAACAATTCTCATAAGAAAGGGAGCGACATAACAAGATTAATAACAGGGGGAACCACTCGACAATCAGCATAAAAACAATTCTTTCAAATAAAGCTATCGAGGTCAACGTTATTGCCTCATATCTTTCCATATATTTTACTGTAAATAGTCACGTGTAGAAAAACAACATCGCCTCAAACAAGAAAAACAACTCAATGAAAATTTTCTTGTTTGAGGCAGTGATACATTTCTGATACTATTCGCTAATCCGTAAGTCTATTTATACCTACACCGTTGAAAGTCATCTTCACCGGTTTAATAAAACCATTTTCATCAAAATACATACGGTCGATACAAACCTCCCTGTGATTCGGAGCTGTATCGCCCAATGGGTGACGATGATAAACAATATACCACTCGTCTTTCCCCGGTATCTGAATGACCGAATGATGTCCCGCGCCTGTACCCACACTCTCGTCTTGTTGCAATATTTTTTCCAATACGCTCGAAAGGGCCGAATGGCGAATCTGCAATAGCATAAGCCACACTATAGTCCGAACCGCCCCAACTGCCTTCCGACCACATAAAATAATATTTGTTATCCCGTTTCAACATAAAAGGTCCCTCTACATAATTCTCAGGTGTGACCGATTTATAATACGAACCATCGTCAAAAAGGAACGAGACTCAATAAATCCGAACTCAATTTTACCATATTACAATGATGCCAGCCACCATAATACATATAATAACTACCGTCATCATCTTTAAAAACAAACTGATCGATCGGCTGGGCACCATTCACAATTTTATCAATCAAAGGTTTCCCCAAAACGTCTTTTAAATGGGCCTGCCGGGTTATCAGCCACAGCGACACCGATTCCACCATATTGCTCATCATTCTGGATATCATTCCCCCCGAAAAACAAATAATATTTGCCATTCGCCCGAACAATAGAAGGCGCCCATAAAGCAAACTCCAGCCATTTTATATTCTCAACAGACAATACTTTGGGATGCTTAGTCCAGTGAACCATATCTTTTGATGAAAAAGCATCCATATAAGTCTGTATATTATAGACCTGATGAATGGCCCGCGTTTCTTTTTTCAATTCGGGAAAATCTGTGCTATCAGCTCCGAAAGGAATATCGGACAACGTAGGATATATCCAATATTCATCATCGAAGACAACCCCTTCTGGATCGGCATACCAACCCTCGACAATAGGATTGCCACTATACTCTTTCTCATGCTTACACGCCACCAACAGCAGCGCCAAACTCAATACAATAATACTTCTCATCATGTGTCGTTTTTAATTAATGTAACAAAAATAAACGTCGGTCATTAACGGAAATATTAATAAACCATTAACAAACAAACTTCGGTACACAGTAAAAAATACTCTGCCCATTAATAATATAATATTTTTTATTATCAATTCCATGAAAAGATTCCATAAATATAATTTTTTTCTTTGTAACCCTCCTAAACCATATTATCTTTGCAAAAACAGTTATAAGTATTCATGCAAAAGACGCTTATATTTTTCTGCTCTTAATGTTGGCCCTGATACCGGTTGAAGCACAAAATATTTCATCTGATTATATTTTGCTGCCCATACCTCCATTAAAGAAGAAAGAACATCGCTTATCCTATCTCCCGAGTTCGACGCCTCAAAAGGTCTAACATTAGATTTCGATATTAAATTCAGACCCGAAGAACATAACTACGGATATGTCTTTCGAATCATAATCGACGATGAAAAGAGTTTCGATTTGATAGCGAATATTACACCCGAAAAAAAAAGAGCGTTGAATTTGATAGAAGGGAACAACGTCTATCTGGCTTTCGATGAAGAACTACTGAATCAATACGCATGGAATAAATGGGCGCATATCCGGTGTTCAATCTATCCGGATAGTTTACAGCTCATCTTCGACAATCAAACATTGTAAGGCCAGTATAAATTTATCAATATCAAGAACGTGAAATTCTACTTCGGATACTCCGATCATGAAAAGTTTCATTCTTCCGATGTTCCTCCGATGTCTATACGCAACATAAAAATCACAGACAATAAAAATAAAACAATTGCATATTGGCCTTTAAAAGAACATCTGTCGCATTCCTGTTTGGATAGTCTGTATCAGATTCCGGCGACAGTCACCAATCCTACATGGGAAATAAATAAACACACCAAGTGGGTAAAAGAAAAAACATTAGCATTACCCATATATACACAAATCTGCCATGCCCCGTCAAAAGGGAATATTTATTTTGCCAACAGCTCATTTGTACTCGTTTATTCGACTATCGATAATACATTAGATACGATTTATCCTGCTCATGGAGCTCCATACACAGAAATAAACAACCAACTCATTTATCAGCCTTATTACGATGAATTATGGTCATACGATTTCGATCCCTTGAAACAGATGTCTATATTCAATTTCAACGATAACACATGGACAAAGAATGACCGTGAAATAAAAAATCCGGAATATTCTCAACACAATACGTTTATATCGCCCAATGACTCGTGTCTGTATATTTTTGGCGGATATGGTAATTATCAATATAAGAACTTGATACTTAAAAAAGGACGGACACAGGACGACTGGATTCCGGTATCGTACATCGAAGAAATACCTCCGCGTTATCTAAGCGGATCGGACTACAAAAACAGAGACACGATATTGGTGTTCGGCGGCTGTGGCAACCCGCAAGGGAAACAAGAATTAGAGTCATAAATTATTACGATCTTTATGCGATAGACATCAACACATTCAAAACAAAAGAAATTGTCGGACTATCCCCAACGATACGAAAAACTTCGTCGTCGGTAATCATATTGTTACAGACGAAACGAATAACAAGCTATATGCTTTATGTTTTCCGAATGATTGTTCGAACAGCTATATCCTGCTAAAATCGTTCGATTTGACAGATGGGAATAACTGTACGAACTATGCAGATACAATCCCTTTCTCCTTCAATGATGTAAATTCTTTTTCTGTACACTCTACTACGACTCGTTACAGTCGAGGCTGTATGCCGTAACCAATTATAACTACAACAATAAATCAAATATAAACATATACTCATTAGCTTATCCCCGTTAAAAATAGAAGATACGCTGCAAACAGTTGCAGGACAT